>Ga0214545_1000694_pt1 | contig 56880 bp, 25 predicted proteins | sample CNSS4metaG_FD_160064 | JGI IMG/M metagenome (GOLD analysis project Ga0214545, IMG submission 160064) | Root nodule microbial communities from cowpea collected in UCLA plant growth center, Los Angeles, California, USA - CNSS4 | ecosystem: Host-associated > Plants > Roots > Nodule | place: USA... | reverse complement strand
AATATAACTAAAAATTTTAGTATTGATTCAATTATTATTAAGTTAAATAATCTTACGGATCCATAATTAAATATATAAATTTTAAGTATATTTTGGCACCCCCATAAATATCGAGCAAGTTCCGCCAGTGGGTTTAACTAACACAAATAACAATAATTTGAAAAAGAAATTGTACAACACATCTATGGTTAAATAATATAAATAAAATAAATACATAAATGATTATAATGGATTAAGGAGATAAATGTAAATGAACAAGATGAATGTTGATGAATGAAATGAGAAAAAAAGATGTAGATGAAAAATATGTGTGTGGATAAAAAAAATGAGTGTAAATGAATGAGATGAATGTTGATAAAAGAAATGAGTGTGGAAGAAATATATGAGTGAGAGAAGATTTGTACATGAGAATGAAGAAGATGAATATGAACGAAGAAGATGAGTGTGATTAGATTTATATAAAAGGTGAGAAAAAAAATTATGAATAATGGATTTGACTTTTTTAAATTTGGGCTTTTTAGATTAAAAATAATTTACAACACATATTTAATATAAAGAACACACAAAAATTCAAAATATATAAATTAGCATTATATATATTTTAGTTTATTTTAATAGTTACCCTAGTTATTTTAGTTTTTTCAACGGTTAGCGTTTGCTTAGTGATGATAACTAAAAAAAATTATTAAAAATATATAAGATTAATGTTGATTCAGTTAATACTAATTTTATTTATTTTTAATATTTATTTCAATTATATATGGTCAGTGTTTGTTTACTAACCTAAATAAATATACTTTATAAAAATATAAATAATTTAGGTTAGAATCAATTTAACAAAAATAACTTTACTTATTTTTAATATTTTATTTATTTAAATTAGCGTCAATAAAACGTAATTATAAAAAAACTAAAATAAATATTAAAAATAATTAAGATTAGAGTCTACTAAATTTATCCTATTTGTTTTAATTATTTTAGAGTTAACGTACGCTTAACTAATACTAAATTAAATAAATATAAGTATAAAAAAAAAAGTAAGGTTAGTTTTTGTAAGACAAACACTAACTTTAGTTTTAATGTTTGTTTTAGTTAGCATCCACCAAGTCAACACTATAACACAAATATTTATTTGATAAACAAATTTAAAAATAATTTTACATTTTTTTGGACGTGTTTTAAAAAAAAAATAACTTAGAGTCAGATAAAGTTATAATAATCTAACACTATAATACAAATATTTATTTATTTAAAAAAAGTTAAAAATAGTTTTACATTTTTTAATTAAAGAAAAACAATATTGTGTCGTGTTAGAGTCGATTAAGTCTTTCCTAATAGTTTGCAGTTTTTAGTCTTAAAATTTGAGAGCTAAATTTAAATTTTTTTACTGTGAATAAACAATGATCATCACTATTCATCACATGATTCATTTACAAAATTAAATTTGGTCAGTTTCATATAAAAATAATAAAATAGCTAGTTTACTTTACTCAAAATTGAACTTCTAACTCAATTAAGTTGTGCAAACTCTAACTCATATGAATGATCCAAACACATTATAACGGTTACAAACACATGAAAATTCATTTTAAATACAAAAGAATCACATACAAACATATTCCCAAAATGACCTAAGAAAAAATAGAAAAAAATAATTTTACTTTATGAAATTTAAGATACAACTTATGTTCTACATCTGAACTTCTACAATGAGCTTTTAATCTTGAAAAGAATAAACAGAAAGATAAAAAATTATGAAAATAACGGAAAGAAAAATCACATAATCTACCAAGAAATAATAATCTTTTATAAAATAAGCTCAACAAATTCATTTTTCTGTTTATAAACCCAAACTTTTAATAAAAGAATGGAATTTCACTTATAAAAATGATTTATACTCTTAATTATTAACTATGGACATTAAATCAATCATCTTTCAACTTAATGGGATATTTTTTTTCCTTAGACGCAATTAAATAACATTTTAACAATAACTTCAAGAACATTTCTAAATTAACTTACGTCAAAATATCGTCACTTTTTTCTTTTTTGGTGAATTGATTATTTATTAAAGATATTGTAAATAGATAAATGGTGAATTTTAATAGAAGGCAATTGCTTGGAAATTATCAGGCTCAATTACACTTTTCAATTCAATAACTGACACATTATTTTATTTTTATTTTAAATTGCGTGTAGTTCAGTACCACTTACGTACAACGTTGTAACTAATATTAATAATTAATAACGTATAAATAATCAACGCCCATGCAATAATATATCTATAAAACCCAAATTCCGCGTTGACCGAGACTTAAAACCTTTTTCCCTAGAGGGCACCGTTTAATTAGATACTAAAGTAATAATATTAAAAAGGTTAAATATGTTTTTATTTTTTAAGTTTTAGTAAAATTTAAAATTAATTTTTCTTTAAATTTTAATTAATTTAGTCTTTCAACTTTAAAAGTATGTGAATTTAATTTTTTTAATCAATTTTTGTTAAATTTATTTGACATTTCAAATACATTTTATGATAGTATTTGAATTATTTATATCGTTTAATACATTTTTGTTTCAATGTTAACTCAAATATTATTATAAAAAATACTTAAAATGTTAAATAAACTTAACAAAAGTTGATAAAGAAAAACTAAATTTATTGATTTTAAAAAAAAAAAACTAAATTAATATAAAATTTCAAAAATAAACTAATTCTAAAATTTACTAAAATATTTGAAACAAAAATATATTTAACCTTGTTAAAATACTAATCATCAGTGAATACTTTACGCTAATAACCCAATAAAGCAATAAAAAAATTAATTTCAATTTGCGATGTATAGTAACGCTATTTTTTGTGTGTGATGTGAAATGATAAAGTTTTGTCATTTTTATTGATGGAACGTGATTGGGTTTGAATTTAAGATTAGAAGTTTGATTATATATGATAGTTAAGTTATATAATTATGTTTGCAATGAGAACGTAAGAGTTGGATAGAAAGTTTTCAAGAAGTATAATAATATTACTTCCTACTTATTAACTTTGTCAAATATAAAATTAATAATAATTTATAAAATAAAGATGACGTCAATAATTTTAAAGGAGATTTTTTTCTCCAACCATTACATAAAAAAAATGTATAAATTATTCTTTCAATGTTATTTTCATCAATATTGTCCTTGGTCCCAAAAAGTGTCTTCAAAAGTTGGCTATGATAATGCTTTGAAAGTGGCTCATCAAAACCCTGTGATTCATTAAAAAGTTAGCACCTTTCTAAGTCAATGCAGAAAAAAACTGTTCTTTTCTGCATCTTCAGCCACTGGCTCAAACACCTAAAACATTCTTATCTTCATGTTACAACAATTTAGGACTTTTCAAAATCACTTTAAGAAACACTTCCAGATTCAACTTACCTGTCATTTGAACATTCACTATAGGGTACCTTGCAAATGTAGTTATCCTTAGAAGAACAACCCTACCATAATTGATACATTATATAATGCCCAAATATTCTTACAAATTACCACCAAAAAATATATTTCTACATTTTATTGTGTTATTTTATAATTTTGTATAATTTATTTATTATATAAAAAATAAAATAATTATATATATATATATATATATATATATATTTGTATATCATACTCTGTTAATGATGAATATGATTATATTGAATCAAACTGTTAAAAGGTTTTTATTAAATTTAATTCATTATAAATATGTAAGATGAGGTTTACGGTTAATTGCAATTCATTTCGGAACTTAATCCAACACTTTATGGCATAAGTTAACGATAGTCATCATTACTTGTGTTTATGTTTTCAAAGGCAACACCTTCTTTTAAGAGGATTTGCGGTTTGTCAAGTTCGGATAAAATTTTTCGTTTTGCATCGAATTAAATCACATGCTTCATATTCCTTGTATTGACATCCCGTTAATTTTTTTGAGTTTTATTCTTGCAAAATGTGCTCCCTGATGGGATAATTAATGCATTGACAATAATATTACACAGGTCGATACATTCATCATGTAGTATCCATCATTTACGACTAAGACAATTGAGATACCTAATCTCATTTGCTTTTATAGCATTCGTCTCTTACAATTAGTATCAACCCAATAGAGTGTTTGGTTTTATCTATAGTCAGACATGAGATTTTTAATACACCTTCTCACACCAATACATATACATGATGACCTGATTGCACTCTAATAACATTTCAACAATATATCTAACAAACAACAAATTTCATTAAATAAGTTCTAAATCGAAATATCACCTTAAAAAGTGAACATTAAATTTAATTCGATCTTACAAGATTAATTTATAAAACAAAATTTGAACTCAATTATATATTATAAATTAATCTAATTTAACATTTTAAATTATAGTGACTTAATTATTTAATTATGTGAAATATACGATAATTTATGTTAAATATACTATAATTGAAGAGTGGCTTTGTCGGTTGTTGTAAGTTGTCAATGAATCACACGTACAAACAGCGGTAGTAAAACAACGTTTTTAGACAAAAGAACCACCGAAATTGAAAACTTAGCTTAGGTAGCTTGGTTTCCACGGCGCATAATAGCGTCACCCACCGTTTATAATCACCAGACAAATTTGCAAAGTCTTCGTTTTTCTTACTTCACTTCAGTTGACTCTCTCTCTTACGACCCGCCATTTTTTTTTCTCTCTCCAAAGCATAAATGGCTTCTCCATATCCCCCTCGCCGGCGATCGGGCTCCGACCACAGCAGAACGCCGGGAAGGGTGCCCCCTTCTCCTGGCTACGCCTCGTCTGAGCTCAGCACCTCCACAGTCTCCGAGCGCCAGAACCCCGTCGTCGCCGCCGCAAGGTCCTTCACCGGAATGTTCGCCGCGTGCTTCTCGCCCCCAGAATCCGACAACTCCAGGAGCCTCGGGGATTCCGAGGAGTTTAAGTCTTCTTCCAGTACTAGTTCTTCCGTTTTCCCTTTTTTAAGGAGAAAAGCTTTGATACAATATCTTAAGTTTCTAGTTTTGTTTTCCTGTTAAAGATAGAGTTTTGCTTCGATTTATTTTCACCTTAAATATCAACAAAGGTTTTTAAGATTAAACATCAATTCTAATCTAAAAACTTCTTGGAAGTTTGGTCTTTAGCTTTAGGAGGACGTGTATGTGTACGCGCACGCACGCTCTTCTATTTTGTTATGGTTTTCGTAGTTTGAACTCGTATGTCAAGAGGTTTGTATTTTTAAGCTGCTGAGAAGAAGGGTAGAGGTGGCAAGAGAATTTTAGATTTTGGTCTGAATCGTGAGATATTAATCATGATTTGGATTTTGAATTTTGATTATGGGTCGAGAATCTGGTCAACTCCCGGTTCCCATAATCATGGATTTCTGTTTTTGGAATAAATAATTAAGTAAATCTGCATTTTTTTTGTTTGTCTGTGTGCAGGGTAACTTTTGAACTAAGAATGCACTTTTGAAGTCTTCATCAATGTATTGCATTTAGGTCATGATGATGTGCATGGTTATAAAAAAAAAAACAGTACGTGTAACCAAAAAAGATGTAGAATACGATTAGCATCTATACATGTATCAGAAACACTACAGGTTTTGAAGTTCTGTGGCTAAACGTTTGAGTTAAGGAATTTCTTCATTCCTTATCAATACATTGCATTCAGATCACTGGTTTGCATATTTTTTCTTTAGTGTTTAGCATTATTGATTTTGAAGTGCTACTATATACAGGTAGATTTATCTTTGATGCTTATCAATGGAATGGAGAAATTAAATGAATTATTGTGTTTGTTTCATAGCTGCATCGAATGGCTCAAGAGCTGGTAGTCAGAGAGGGCGTAACTCAAATGGAGGTATGAACATCAGTTCATACAACATAGTACAAAGGAAAGAACCTGGCATTGTGAAGTTCACCATGGAGGAAATCTTCCAAGTGACAAGAAATTTCTCTCCTTCTTTCAAGATTGGCCAAGGTGGTTTTGGTGCTGTGTACAAGGCAAAACTCTTGGATGGGACTGTTGTTTCAGTAAAGCGTGCTAAGAAGGTTTTTTTTTTTTTTTCAATTTATTTCTAGCAATTTGCATGGAATAAGAATGTTAATTTGTTAATTGTTTTTTGCTTTGCAGAGTCTGTATGAGAAACATTTGGGGGTGGAGTTCCAGAGCGAGATTCAAACACTATCCCGGGTGGAACATTTGAACTTGGTCAAGTTCTATGGATATTTGGAGCAAGGAGATGAAAGGATCATTGTTGTTGAGTATGTTCCCAATGGAACTCTCAGAGAACATTTAGATTGTGAGTTTCTCAACTCTTTTAGCTATTTTCTGTTTGTGACTTGGCCTTGCTACAAAAGCTTGATCAATGAACTGTTACAGGCATTCATGGGAGCGTTCTGGACCTTGCTCAACGTTTGGATGTAGCAATTGATGTTGCTCATGCTATCACATATCTTCATATGTATATAGGTACAATTATAGTTATGTTACTTTAGTATTCTCTTAAGGGGTAACCAAATTGAGGCTCTATTGACATATAGAATGATGAAAGAGAATCTGATGTTGTTGTGTGTTGTGTTTGGTTTGTAGATCATCCAATCATTCATAGAGACATAAAATCTTCAAACATTCTTCTGACTGAAAATTTTCGAGCTAAAGTAGCAGACTTTGGTTTTGCTAGACAAGCCGCAGACAGTGATTCTGGCATGACACATGTTTCCACCCAAGTCAAAGGAACAGCTGGTTACTTGGATCCTGAATACCTGAAAACTTATCAACTAACTGAAAAGAGTGATGTCTATTCATTTGGAGTTTTGCTTGTTGAACTTGTCACAGGTAGACGCCCCATTGAACCAAAATTTGAACTCAAGGAGCGAATAACAGCAAAGTGGGTGAGTACTCTGCACTATTCTCACCTTCATTTTGTTCTTGTTTGCTATTTGGTAGTGTTTCATAGTTGCATGAAGAACAGTTTCTACTTATGATACCCCATTTTGCTGAATAGTTCAGCACCTTCTCTTCATGGTTACTCCTTCCCAATCCATGTTGCTCAACTCAACCATTGAGGGGCATTTGAAAGAACTTACAACAATGCTCACAAATGTGACATTTCTATAAGCTCTTCTATTGAGTTAACAGACATGCATTGTCAGTGCAAATTTTGTTATGCTGTGAATGAAGCAGAAATCAACAAATTTCATTAGAATAGGCTCTAACTCAGGGTTCTGATACCATATCAAGGAGTTAATTTTAAGTTTAACTCAACCTAACAAAACCAACTTGCACTCACTTATATATTATAAACTCGTTTTATCTATAATCGACGTGAGACTTCTACTAGAAAGTGTAAAAGACTTTTGTAGCTTCAATGCATGCATGGTCAATGGAACTTGTTTGGTACAAATGCAGGCTATGAAGAGGTTCATGGAGGAAGATGCTAACTCAGTGTTGGACCCAAGACTGGATCAGACTGCTGCAAACACTTTGGCTCTGCATAAGATTCTGGAGCTAGCTTTACAGTGCTTGGCTCCACGTAGACAAAACAGACCTACCATGAAAAGATGTGCCGAGATCCTCTGGTCCATCCGCAAGGATTTCAGAGAGCAGTTATCAGCTTCAAACTTTCGCTCATTTTCCACAACTTCCCAAAGGAGCACCTCACTCAGAGAGTGACAAGGTTAAAGCAGCAACCTTTGCATCAGAAAATGCAAAACAGTGCTAGAAACAAACTCTCAGATGCTCTCCTTTGAACACATTCTTTGTTATTGGTTGAAATTAATGAATCTTTCAAAAAATTTCAATCAATAGAATAGAGTGTGAGTGTGACAGAGAATATGTTTCTGACACTCTTGGTGAGGACAAACAATGGCCTTGGGAGAAAAGAAAAATCATTGTTGTATACTATGATAGGAAACTTTGGCACTTAGGATGTTTGGTCTTTGACTAGAGTGGCATGTTGAAATTGTACATGAGTTTTGGCTTGTGTATACCAATGGGGGAGCATACTTCCATTAAAGATGAGTGCATTACTTTCTTTAATTGTGCATTTTTTTTCTTCTTCTTCTTGGGATCCTAAAGGAGGAAAATTTGTATTCTATTGATTGAAAACATAATTGGTGTATTCTATTTGTGTATAATATTCCGTTTTCAGTTGAGTATTTCTAGTTTTTGTTGGACCCAATTGGTGCAGTAATGATTGATGAGGTAGGTGAGTTAGTAATAAATTGATCTTAATCCAATTTATGTTGGTGAGAAGGAAATGGGCCACGTTATTATATTAAACCATGTTTGGTAGTGCAACAAGTGGTGGTTGGCTGGACCACTGCAACTGCAAGTGTGACAGTTATCTCACATCTAAATTAAATATGAATCTACTTATAATATATTTATATGGCAGCATACTCTTGCTAAGTGTTTAAATCATTTTTTATTTTCAAAATATCATTATTAATGTCATTGTGATTTTTAATATGATTGGACACGGCTTTTAATGCATACTTTCAATTATTAATTACTTCTAGTAATATAAAAATGTAATTGAGATAAGAGATTCTGTTACTTCTGTTTGTATTATGTTTGTATTGCGAATCCGCAATAATAAAATAATCTCTTGTAATGTGTCCATATAAAAGAAAAAGAAAAATATATATGTTTAAAAGGTTCAGGCGTAGTATTATTATTCAATACATAATTTTTCAGATAAAATTTATAAATTTTTATATATAAATCTTCATACAATTTTTTTATAAAAACTGCAAACTTCTCTTATAATTTTTTATGAAAATTAAAAACTTTTTCATACAAAAATTACAAACCTTTTTGGTATAATTTTTCTAGATAAAATTACAAATTCTCCTATGTTCATATTATCCAAGTCCAATCAACTTTTCGTTTTATAATAATTTATTTTCTACTCCTTTATTCGTATCATTTGATATGAAAATTTAGTAAATTCCGATTGAGAATGAGATATTTTTATTCACTAAAGGTCTCATCAATAAAGAGATTCTAACGAAGCTTTAACATTAATTTTTTTTTTCGGTATGAAACAGAATAGAATTGGATTTTTTTTTCTTTTGAAATTTGGATGAAGAAGAATGAACAAGAGGTGAATATGAAAGATGGAAGTAAAAAATCATTTTTTCAAAGGAGACAACACACAAAGAAGGATGGAAAAATCCTTTGATATAATCATGAATTGTTGAATCACTTAAAAACTTACGAGAATCACTCTTACAAATAAAAGAGATGAATTCTAATATTTCTGAATAAAATTTAACTACTCTTTATTGATAGAAATGATTCATCTTATACAAAATCTTTAGCCATCAGACATACAAAAGAGTCATTGATTGTAATTATATTCCACTTCAACTAATAACGATCCTAGTACTTAATGACTGATTCTAACCGAAATTGTGACAACCCAAAAGTTACAAAAAAGCTGATGACTAAGTTGTCAATTGGGCACTTATTACAATGTAATAAAACCAAACTGAGCTCATTAATTGATAAACATAATTTGGTTAGCCATCTTACAAAGGATTTGATTGGACCATTATTTAAACAAACTAATAACTTAAAAAAAATTGCAAGAAAGTGGTGCATTAGTCCTTTTCCTCTTGGGGGCATGATGCAATTCACAATCTTGGTACTTTCTCCTTGAAACTTGGACTTATATTCAAATAATATAGACAACACTTATTAAAGAGCTTTCTATGTTTTCCTTGTTCTAGCCCGTGTCATAGGTCATCCAAGTCCTTCAAATGAATCCTTACACTTGCTTATTGTCACGTCCCATCACTCAATGTCTACAACTTCTACATCGTTGTCACAAAGCTAGACCACATCACACACGCACTAACAAATTACTCAAATAAAAAAAAATCATCAACACTAACCTCTCACCAAATATGCAACACATACAACCTTGATTTTGGTTAGTATACCAAATTGTTTTTCTTCCTCCCAAGATCAGAAACTCTGTTGTGATACCACGATTGTGAAAATGCAATCAGAAAATAATCTCTTCTAACGAAACATAAATAAACTCACAACATAAATTTAAAGTGGTTTGACACTTTAAGACGCAAATCCACAAATAACAAAAGTAGTATTATTCAAAATGCAATTTTTAAAACAAAAACTACAAACTTTGATACAATTTTATAGCAAAAATTTACAAACTATTTCATACAATTTTACTGACAAAAGTTGCAAACATTCTCATATCATCCTCCCGACTAAAATTAAAAACCTTCTCATATAATTTTTCTGACAAAAAAAATCGCAAACTTTCTAGTTTATTTTTTCTAAAAAAATTACAAATCTCTTATAATACATATCTACCTAATTTCTCATACACCCAAAAGATCGCACTCAAATCAACCTTTTATCTTTTTAATAATTTTCTTTTTTCTTTATATTGCTCTATATTAAGAATCAATAATTTCATATATATTAATGAAAACATTTTTATTTTTTCTAATATTTCTACTACACATTATAGTGACATTCTTCTTTTAATAGAATAAAATGATTGGGAAGATAATTTAGTATACATGAGTTTAAACACATGCATTCCTTCTAAATTTAGTATAATCATTCTACATAAATGAGGGGAAATACATTGTAACAAAAATGATAGTAAGATAATTGGATTGAAACTTATAATATGATAATAAAATGGGTATACCAATAAAAATTAGAATTAAATAAGTTGTTAATATATTCAAAATTGTCTCCTAATTCCTTTTAGTATTTTCAATAATCCTCTCGTTAACTTTGATACTTTCTCATACTCTTAATAATTGTGTTGACATATAATTATGTAATCAAATATATTCACATACATTGACTTATAACATTATGAAAATGTCTACCTAATTAACTACAAATATAATATAATAATACCAAGACTAAATCAAAATATGTATTAAAGGTTAAATGTTAAAAAATATTTTGAAAATACTAATCTCCACAAAAGTCATTCTTGGAGATTAAAAAAAAACTTGTAATAATGGAATACAACTTTGTAAAGAAAGCACTGTTGACCTCAAATTTATAAATTTTGAAAATTTTGAAAAGAGATTAGTGTTGAATGTTCAAAAAGCCTTCATCAACACGTGATTACCGGTGGGATAGAAAACTACATGCGTCTTGTTCTATTATTCAAAAATAGAAAATCAAAATGTGTTTGGTAGGATTGATTTCCAATAATTTTTTAAAATATTAACATTCACTAATTTTATTTATGTTAATTTTAAAAGTATAAATAGATATTAAATGAATTTTCAGTTTATAGTAACATGTGTAGTATATTCTTTTATTAATGAATATATAGTAAATCTATAATATAGAATGTTTTATATAAGAGACAAAAAATTAAAAAAAATAAATTATGAACATCAAATTAATATTTTAAAATATATAAACAAATTAAATTGAAAATCTAAGAAGTTTCGTGAGAACTGAATATAAATTATAAAGAATAGAATTTTATATATATATATATATATATATATATATATATATATTAATACTCTATTTGCTTTATTATTAATATATATATATTATATATATCATAAAAAGTTAAAAGATTTGAAAGGGTTTTATTTAAAAAAAATAGAAGTGTTTTACAATAAGTTTATTCTCGATTCTCAATATCATTCATTTCTTACTTAATAAATTGATCTTCTTTAATTTTTTATCATACAAGTTAATAAATTTTAAGTTAGTTTAACTTTTTAACTTTTTCTCCTTTTATAGAGTAACTCTAATTTTTCTAATGCATGTCGCTTTCTTTTGTTGCATGTGTTTTTCTGTTGTTTAGACACATCTTCATTTAATTGTGGTCATTAAACCATTTTTTAATTGTTGATTTTTAATCTTTGGGTTATGAATATAGAATCGTTGTAAGTGGTGACAATATATGTAGGAGGGAGAACAATGATAAGAGTCTTCATTAAAATAAAAGAAGTTGATAATTTAAAATTACTCTAAAATGATAATTGATAAATGCAGAACCTGTAAATAATTTGGTAAAGTTTGTTTGATTCAGTCAAATTATGAAAGTTTTGGTGATTTGTATTGTGTTTGGAGATATTGATTGTTAGTGAATTATAGAGTGATGACATAGCTGGTTTGTGTGATTCTTATACATTAATGATGATTAAAAATTTCTTTAATGAGTACTGAATTTGTGTGAATTTGTGTTACTGGGTGGTAATGGTGTTAGTATGATTGCAATTTTGACAAAAGTTTAGGACTAAAAAATCTTAGAGAAAATTATTTTCGGTGAAAGGAATAGGTATATGAATTTCTTGTTATAGAAAGACATTAAGTTATTGAGCTCATAAAAAGACATGTTAAGATATGTTAAGGTGTTATGGGTTTTGTGTTTATGACCAATTGTGATATAGATATGATGTTGAAATTGTTGAAAAGGGTAAATGAAAATGTGGTATTGTTCTAAAAAATAAAGTTGATAAGTTAAGTATGATATTTTGATAAAAAAAATCAATTGTTTAGAAGCACTTTTTTTATTGTTGCTTATTCATAGCTGAGTTCTTCGACCACGTTGGATGGCCATGGTCAGTTTGAAGTTTTAGAAAAACTTTAATTGTTGTTTGTTTTAATTGTTTATATTTTGTTTAGTTTAGAAATGATAAGTTTGATTTTCAGTGACTCACTCAATTAGCTAAAAGATTATTTGAAGAATTTGGAGCAAGCATGACATGTGCATAGTTTTACTGATTAATTCAATAGACTTGTTTTTCCATCTTATGTAAAGGTGTCAAATGAAATAAATTTTGTACAAAATTTAGCCGTAAAAATTTCAATTGTACAAAATTTAAAATTTAAGCACATAAATTTTAAATTATTCTTCAAATATTTTATAATATGATTTATTTATTTTTATACTATTATTTTATTGAAGTCGGTTTAAGAAATGTTGTCTTGAAACACAATGTTAAGAAATTGTAATATTCTTAAAATTCATTTTTCAATAAAAAATGTATGAAATTTTGAATATAGATGTTACTAAATGATGAGTTAAAAGTTGAGTTAATATTTTGGATGTTACAAGTTTCATGTTGATTTATCCGAATATCATAAATCATAAATTTTAAAATATAAATATTTTATTTTAAATTTAAACTTTTTTATTGTTTGTACAAACGAAAAGAAATAGTATGATTATATATTATATTATATATATATATATATATGGGTTAAATATGTTTTAGGTCCTTCTTATAGTAAAAATTAGAATGAGTCCATCCTAAATATTTTGAATCAATTTAGTCTTTCAATATTGAAAATTTCTGGATTTAGTTCTTTTAACCAAATTTTATTAAATTTATTTAACGTTTCAAATACATTTCATTATAGTATTTTAGTTTGTTTACATATACATTGTTTGACACTTGGTTAGTTAAGACACGCATTTGAAACGTCAACTAAACTTAAAAAAAAAAGTTTAAAGAACTAAGTCCATGCATGTATAAAGATAAGACACTAAATTGATTCAAGATTTTCAAGATAATTTCACTAAAAGTTGAATTATACATATATTTTATAATAAAATTACATCTTGTTCTTTTGCACAGGCGGCTCGTAAAACTGTATTATAGTTTGCGTACTATAGTTTGCTAAGCGATAATTTCATAAAACTTTCAACAATGCATTGTATTACAAAAATGTATTATAATGTGAAACATATTTTATGAGTGTGAGTGACGAAAAGCTTAATTTTCATTCGTGAAATATGTTTGTAGTTCTTTTACAAATTATAAATAGTTTAGCCTGGTTTTATATATATTTTTAGATTAAATTATACTTTTAGTCCCCATTTTCGTAGTAAAATTTGAATTTGGTCCCTCAATTAATTTTTATCTCAATCTGGTCCCTATTTTGGGAAATTTGACCCAATCAAATCCTTTCCGTTAGTGATGGAGTAACGGTGTTAAATGGGGTACCACGTGTCAGCTTCTGAATTTTTTTTATTTTTTATTAATTTTTTTAAAATTTTTAAAAAAATTAAAATTTTGCCACGTGTCAAGCTGACATTGTGCCACACGTGGCAGTGACAGTGCCACATGTCACTATTTGGGAGGTGTCATTTTTTCATTCTCAATTTGGTCCCTCTATTTTATTTTTTGTCTCAATTTAGTCCTAATTTTTTGTAAAAATTATGCAATTTCGTCCCCCTCCAAATTGAAACAAAAATTATAAAATGTTATACAAATATTTTATTAAATTTGATTTTTTTTATTCAAATTGATATTTTTATTATATATTTTCAATAAAACCAAGTTTCTTTAAATTTGTTTCACATTAAATTTTACTTAAAATTGTTTTCAAATTTTAAATTTATTTGTTTTTTATTGTTACATAAACTAGTTAATTTTTCTTAAATTATATAATTTTTATTTTTATACTAACTAAAATATAAGTATAGAAATTATTGAATTTTACACATTTTAAAAATATGCAATTATTTAAAATAGAAATTCAAATAAAAAATAATATTAAAGTACAATGTAATAAAATATCAATATAATTTATGAATTTTTTTATTAACATTATTTTCTATTAACAACTTTAAAACAATTTTAAATAAAGTTTAACATAAAATATAAATTAAAATAAACTTAATTTTGTTAAAAATATTTACTTGAAATATCAATTTTGATAGAAATATTTGTGCCTATTTATATAGAAATTAAATTTGGTTTCAATTTGGAGAGGGACAAAATTGCACAATTTTTACAAAAATTTGGACTAAATTGAGACAAAAAATAAAATACAGGGACCAAATTGAGAATGAAAAAATGACAACTCCCAAATATTGACACGTGGCACTGTCACTGCCACGTGGCACTATGTCCACTTGACACGTGGCAAAATTTTAATTTTTTAAAAAATTTAAAAAAAATTAATAAAAAATAAAAAAATTCAAAAAATAAAAAATTCAAAAAATAAAAAAATTTAAAAAATCCAGAAACTGACACGTGGCACACCATTTAACACCGATACTTCACCCCTAACGGAAAGGACTTGATTGGGTCAAATTTCCCAAAATAGGGACCAAATTGAGATAAAAAATAATTGAGGAACCAAATTCAAATTTTGCTATGAAAATGGGGACTAAAAGTATAATTTAACCTTTTTTTACTTAATCCCTCACTATCTAATACAATAGCTAGTCCTTTTATAGATTATAAATATTAAATTATGAATATAATATACAGTAAAAATAATAAGTGTAAAATTGAGAATCCTATCACAAAATTTTGTTATTATTAAAAATTGGATGATTTAAAAAAAAGTGAAAATAAATATACATAAATATATCGTTTTTAAAACAGAAAAAAAAATTATATTATTAGGTTTCAAACCCATGTAAGATTTACAATCACAAAAGTTATATTGAAAATTGAAAATGACACTTAAAACAAAAATAAAAGAAATTACTAACACATGTTTTAAAAATTGTGAATTTTTTGGTTAACATCAATGAGTTATGAGCAGAGTTATTTAAAGGATCACAATATCACTTTCAATTTTCTTTCTTAAATGTTACTCAATTTTCTTATTTATACTAAATGTGAGATTATTAACCTAAATTAGTTTTTGAAACAATAGACAGCTAAATTAAAAAACAATACCAACCAAGCAAAGTTGAACTGTTTTACCACCATAAACTATCCATATACAATGCAATTCACAGGCTATCAATATTAATATTCTAATTTATTATAATTACATAACCAAATCCACAACCCATTTATCCTATGATTTCTCCTATCTTATGGCTGAATACATACCCTAAAATGAATGTAAAAAGCAAACCTTGTGAAGAAGGAATTTACAAGAGACTGCTTTGTTGATCCCTGTTAACATCTTATAGGCCTCAGAATCCACTCTTAGGTTGGTTGATTTCTAGTTCTACTCAGCAGACATATCATTCACCTACCCTAACATTCTTCTGTCACATTAATGCAAAATTAAACTCCAAAAAACCCACCAATTTCCTTTTTGCATCCACCAATCCCAAATGTGTTCTTCTAAATACCTCTTGAAAATGAATCCTGACGAGTCAGTGCATAATTTCCACTTGAAGGTGGTGAAATTTCATTATCATCAATGTTTGCTTTTGAGCAAAGGAAGAAGAAAGAAGATGTGTATATTGTAACATGCCAAAAGCTGTAGCCATTTTCAAAGAGAAAAACATGAGACTAGAGAGGACAGAGAAGAGACAATGGAGAGGATAGTAGTATAGTAATAATACCTGTGCCAAAACCAGTAGGTTGCACTGGTTTCAAGCGTCCAGCTTAATCCTGCCATGGCCAATGCAATGAAACCAACCACCATAAAGCCCCAGCGAAACCGTCTCAGGAGTGTCTTCACCAAATTACAGAACCATTGCTTCATAGTTTGCATGCTGCAGTGGAAAGTCATCTCTCAGAACATCTCTAAGTTTAAGGTAAACTATAAAACTGCAGGTTGGATTTATTTAAGAGAATGTGTTCATCCTCCAGCATGTCCAAGTTTAAAGCGAAAGATTTAAGGTATTTGTTGAAGGAACCTAGTATGGTTCCTCTTGAATTCCCACCATCATGTTACAAAAATGAACAAAACAAAAAGGGAAATTTAAAGGTTGAATTAACTGCTTTTTGAGCTTTCCAGCTTCAATGTGTATGGCAAAAATCCCTAATCCAAGACAAAACCAGGGACTGCCTCCATAATCAGACTATCAATTGAATGAACAAGAAAACAGTGGTGATGTGCAGATTGGCAATTTACAAAAGGGTTTCATGAATACATGCTAATTAGTATAGTACAGGCAGATCATGATTATATCAGCCATAAAAGTTGCTATAACATAGGGGAACTCTAAATTGGAAATCAATACATGCCCATAAAATACTACAAAAAAAGTGCACAAATTGACCATCTACGCTGTCTGGAAAATGCCATGCTCAACAAAATTTACTAAGCACGGAGACCTTACCTTTGAAGGAAACTTAGTGATAATCCAGATGAAAAGGAGAGGGACCTATATCTTTTTGAGATTTCTATCAACCATGCAATAAGAAGACCAAGAGCTCCAATCACAATGACAAGAACAATATTGGAAGACCTGCACAATTCAGTGTAGATACATGTTAAACCTCTTTGGCAGCATATATACAAAGCTGTTGCCCACTAGTTCAATTTACCTAGTTGCCTTAGTTGCAGCCAAGAGGGCAGTGAGGATAGCAACAGTTGTGTGGATTGCCCTCTTATATACTTCATCAATGGTTGCTAGGTATACAAAAGTGCTAACCACAGCCATGAAAGAGAGCCAGAAATCCATGAACTGAAATGTTGAAATATCAAGTCACTACAAATGCCCAGATAAACAAGTATACTCACTGTTGAATTGTATTACAGCCCAACAACATGCTACTATGGATTCACACCCAAGGCCTGGGAGTTCCCAACATTTTAAGAATGAGAATCTTATTTAGAATCTCTCTCTATCCCATCTCGGACTCTAAGTAACATCTTCAGTTTCCAAACTTCTTTTTATTTTATTTTATTTTAAGATACATAAAGTAAGATAGACTAGAAAAGGCAGAGCAGTAACCTGTAAAACATTAAAGTTCAATGCACACCAGGTGCCAACATCACATGCGTGATATAGCCCACTAGCGATTCCACTGGATGTGAATAAAACCCATTCTGCAAATGCCTGCAAATACGAAATTACATGTTTCATTGTTAACACAATCTATTTAACAAGTAAATTTATTTTGTTAGAAATGTATGTATCAAGTACTTCTTGGGAATCTAAATCATTTGTCTCCTTCTCATTGAGTTAAATATCTAGAATTATTTATACTCTACATTAAATCAATATATAATTATAAATAGTTTCATCAATTTCCATAAACAGGTAGATGAATCATGATACAACAAAATAATTTAGAGGAAAAATAGATGACAGAAACAAAACTTGCCTTTTCCCTAAGGGACCAATAGGCAGGAAGTATGGCTGCAGCGTTTGATCCAATGAGAAAAATGGATTGCAGTATATGCCCTACCACAAATTTTCAACAACCAGATTAAAGAACAAAAAACCAAGACGTCCTAACAGCAAATCCATATCCATATATTCAACAAACCATAGAGAAAAACAGGAGTAGAGCATTCTTCATTTCTATCTTTTTACATCTAGATTGAAAGAAGTCACTATGTCTATCCACTTTACTCAGTATATTGCCAGCAAAAGAATTAACACTCACCTTTGTGTGATACAATTTCAACGCTACAGTCAAAGCCACCATGGTTTCGATCACAGGAGCAGAAGCTGAGGAAAGGTAAACAATAAAAATGGTAATTTTCTTTGGAAAGTTGAGCAACAAATACAAATAAAATAATCTGGAAGTCCGTAACTTAGTATCTGACAATTTTACAAGAAACGGCCCATTCAAGACCAAATATAACAACTAAAATGTAAACAAAATTGATAAATTTAAAACATGCAAAGGGCTTAATGTAAACCTGAACGATGTCAATCCACTGGCATCAAAAGAATATTTACAGTCTCCATGAAAGGAACACTGTTTTGGGCATCCTTCAAGTGAAACAGACATGACTGTTTGCGCTTTCGTAGAATCACTGCTGGTATAAAGATGCCTTAGACCTAAACCCCAAGTTCCTTCTCTAGCATAAATGATGTAAAAATCAATTTTGTCGTCACTTGAATCATATAGCATGAAAAACATGGACTGGTCACTCTTCCTTGTCCTGTTAGCATAATAATAGTCCCAGTTATCAAGAGAAGGCAATCCACCAAATCTAGCATACACTTCATAATTGATCTTGACATCTGCCGATAATCGTATGTGAATGTTCCGCCCAGCTGCACCATGGGGAATGTCCAAAGTAAAATAAGTCCAAATGTCATCAGTTCTTCCTTCATTTGATGACTTATTCAAAAATGGCTCAAGAGGAAAATTGGCAGAAGATGCTCCTTCACCACCAACCACAGGTAAAAAGTATGATTCAAAGGGAATTGGACCTCCTCTCCTTAGAACTGTCTGCAGACAACAATTCTTATCTTGTCAATAACTTATTTCAGAGGGGAAATATCTTTAAGCAACAAGATATAGAACTAATTCTACCAGGGTGTCGTTTGACTTAAAATCCTGGAAATTCTTCAACATTCCTATTGGATATAATATTTAGTGAAAACAATATTTTAATTCTTTCTTGTACTAGAAAACTTAATGTGTTGACAAGTCTTCAATCCATATATTACGGCATTGCAGATAAAATAGTTCTGTACTGAAAACAAATTCATCTACCCTAGGAAAGAAATCAACAAGTCCTCTAAGAGATAAGCACCAGGCGTGTGCTGACTATAAGCACGTTTCTATTTCTGCAAATTATAAACATCTGATTGGATTTTGAGCTGTACAGCTCAGATGGTAGCTCAATCTTTTGTTTGCTACTGGAAGGCTTATGTTTGTATATAATTTATTTTATTCTATTCTTTATATTTGTTATAGCTAATGTTTTTCTTAACCATCAAGATAAGTCTACATTGCATGTGATCATATCCCCATTCTATCTAGGATATAGCCCAAAGCACAAGTCTGTTCTACTATAAAATTTAGAGTGAACCCTTGCATTAAAAAAAGAGCACCATCTCAAATGAATATAGAGATAGAGATACATCTAGCAATCCATACTACCTGAAGTGTGTAGCTGTCCATTGTGCAATTTGGTCCTGCTTTTCCAAGCGCACACTGAAGTACTTGTGATTCCATGGAGTAACAAACTTTTAAATTGCCATCCAAAGTCCCTACAGACTTTTTTGAAACATTAACTGGTACTATACTAATGTACAAACGTCCAATCAGTGGATAACGGATAATCAAAGGGGCCTTATTCAAATCACCGGAATAATCATGCAAAGTTTCTGAAGGAATTGCACCATGGCGAACAAAACCCATTAATCTGACATCATTTGCACTAGAAGTGTTATTTGAAGTTGTAGTATTGAATTTGACATTTTCTACCTTAATGATCAATTCTTCTACCATGTTAGTTACATCCAGAGAGTAAAGTTCTGGTACACCTTCGTGTGCACAAAATGTATCTAGGTTACTTTTACAGGTCATCACATTTTCCATCAGTGGCTTCGTCACTGTAGCCTTCACGGAATTATAGGCATCAGATACTGTGCATGAAAGTGGATAGACTGTACTGTTACATAGCTCCCCTTTCATCATTGAATTTGAGCATGCTTCCACGCTTATATTGGCACTGAATGAGTATGCTGAGCCACGGATAATCTGTAGAGGTAGAGAAGTAATTGTTATTCTTCCATGTCTATTATTACATAAGGAACTTGGCTCAGAGAAAAAATTAAGCCCAATGAAAATAAGGAACTTTTGCTTTGAGACGAGATACAAAGATAAAGGCAAAAATCAGTACAAGGTTGTGTACAATCTGACATTCTGGATAGAATATTTACTAGATACACATGTTGTACAAGACCATAACTATCTATAGAAAATCTACTCCCTTGGCTTTAGAACCCACTGGTACATTGAAGTTTAATTTCTTTCACTAGCTCTACAAGAAATAAATGGGGTACGTATATTATTTTTTGGTGGAATTATCATAATTTAAGAGCAGTAGTTAGCACATAATCGCTGTATAAGAATTTCAATAGAAACAAAAATTTTAACATTACAATTTAGAATTAAGAGAAATAATAACAACAAATTCCACAATGCACAATAAAAATCAGGACTAAAAAGAACATAATTTTATGAACAGTGATTCTTAAAGCTAGTAACTGCATCAACATACTAGCAGCCCTTCTAGCATAAAAATATGCAAATGACAGCACTGAAAGGATAACAAATGGTTGCAACACATGCTAAAAAATAGTACAAATATTCAGTTTTCTTTGTGATAAAAGTAACGTTGGGGCAATAAACCATACCATCCTCGATTGTGTTCTTGCAGCTCCAATTCCGTTGAAAAGACCAATATACCATGCACCTGGAGATATCTGAGAAATAATTCATATGTTTATTGGCTATGATATTATGACAATAAGAAAAATAGCTTGTGATCTAATCCTCCTTATTATTAATTTAGGAATTTTAATACTAAGGCAGATAAGTCATCATAGATCTCAAAGTAAAGGAGCATTGTGCTTAAAGCAGTAATAAAGATATTGCAAAGAACAAAAAGAAGACTTATTATAATACCTGTTCGTTTGTCAATTTCATAGTGATGTTTTTCTCCATAGGAAAACACTGCTCGTTGTCAAGACCATTTATTCCTGATGAAAAAAGGGTAGACGAAAAGTCATTATGGAATGGTAATACGCATGACAATTTAAAAAATGTAGTCCTTTTCTTCATTAAGAAAGAATCAGAGAAGAATAGGAAGAAGGAATATGTGATCAATTCCTGTCATGGTGCTTCAAAACAAAGTGAAACACTAAGAAATGAACAAACATTATACGTCCATGAGTTTGGCATTCATCCATTACACTATAACCAAGAGAAACCATCATTGCAGGGTATGTAAAATTACGGATAGAAATCTAAACATATACTAATGAATCAAAAGAATCTTCTATAGAATAGAAATATAATGCTCGTTTGATAAATGGTGGGAATTTAGTATAGCTCCAAAGTTCTATCTTGATTAATAAAAGTTTCTAAGTCTACAATAATCATAAAACAAAGTTCAAGATATAATGTGCTTAGATATTAAGTTCAAAAACCAATTCAATTAACTGAAGTTTAATATAATTTGGGGGGGCTTCTACCTGTGACAGCTGAATCCTTCAGAGATATGTTTAAAGCATCTGGCAGAGGAGGGCTGCCATCTCTAAAGCATATGATGGGCAGTGAGCTTTTTGGAATCCTTTCAACTCTTGAAACATCCTAAAAACAAAGTAATTATGAACCAATGAGGAGCCAAAATAAGTCAAAACTCTGTAATCAGGTTCCCCAAGAAATTTCTTTAGCAAAACAAAAAACGGAGCAATTTAAATAGATAATTTGAATGAATGAATAAATAGGGAGATAAAATTAAGAAGAGATATGATAACCAATACAGGAGTTTTATCAGGCATTGTATTGTTAATATTAACGCATGCACTACGACGAGGCATTATAACACAAAAGTAATATGAACATAGAAAAACACGAGAGCTATTTAATCTGAAGGAACCAAATTTTCCCAGTCAAAAGACATCAATATAGATGCTATTCTGAAGTGCCCCGATCTAGAAAGTATAATAGAGACATTACTTACAAGGTCTACATCCGAGTTCAATGCTAAGGACACTGCAGAAAACCATGGTGGTATGTCAACTGAAACACGAGAAAACATGAAGATACAAAATCAGCACAATTACCAAAAATTCTTTCAACCAATAACAATATGAAGAAGCAGTGGATAATTGACCAAGTTAATCAACAACAACAAAAAACATAAAAGAGGAAAGAGAAATTGTTGCCATGCTAATTCACCTATACCCTTCAGAATTCAGTTCCCTTCCGACCCATAAAAGACCATATGGTGAAATGCATCACGAGGGACAAAAAGCAGAAGAATTGAAGCAAATAAAGAAAAGGGTCGCCATTACCAACCTCTGATGTAGCGCATATCAAAGGGTCCGAGAGTAGTCTGAGGGTAGCTGAAGCTGGAAACAGTGAAGACATCATCAGTGACTCCAACCAATTCATCGTTTGCGGAGCTCAGGTCAAGAGAACAACAAAAAAGAAACAACACACTGAGAAGAATCGAGTTGAGTTGACACCACAGAATCGAATTCAAAGGCATTTTTTTGTTTTTGTTTTTTTTTTTTTTTTTTGGTAAATTCAAGGTTGTTCTGAGACCATGAAGACGAAAGGCAGTGACGAAGAATGAATGAATAATGTATTAGTGAGTCTAATTTAATTAATAAGAAAAATATTACTGATGTAAAATAGGTCAACGAAATTTGTTTGTGGGTCAATATAAAATAAATCAGTTATTAATAATCACTTACTATCTTCTTAATTTTCTTAAGACTTTTAAGATTTTTAAGGAAATATTAACAACGTAATAAATCCTCTTTCAGTTTTAACGTTACTTATCTTAATTTTCGCTAACGCAAATACAGCTGTATCTACGTATTTTTTTTAAATATTAATAAATTATTTAATTTTTAAAGTAATAATTACAAAAATAAAAGATATATATAATTATTTTTAAATTTCCTTTTGGTTTTTAATTTAAACTACTTTTATATTGAGTTTGTTTTTACAATGTTTTTCACATAACAGTACATAATAAAATATTAGTTATCTCAATTTATAATTTAATTTTTTCAATTTGAATTACATACACGGTAAAAATTAATTTAATAAATACTAAAAGTAGCATAATAATTAAATTTTTTTACAAAAATTAAATAATAAATAAATAAATAATAAAAATATGCATTAAAATATAAAGATTAGTAATACAATAAAACTAAATAGATTGAAATAAGAGGTAGCTTATAAATTATAAACTTCTAGAATAAACTATCTCGATGTACTTATTACGCAATTTTATCATAGTTAAATTAGTTTAGAAACTAGTTAATTAAAGCAGATAGTTTATCGATAATAAATTTATCGATTTAACAATATCTATTTATTTTTAAAGTTATATTATTAACGACTTTATTACTATTAAGTTGTTTGACATGACCATTAAGTTTATTAAAAACATTTAAGATAATTATATTATTTTTGGTAATTATATCATTTTATAGTACACCTTTAAATGTGGTTAAAAATTCAATGTTCAAATATTACAATTATTAAGAGAGATTCATTAGAAAATGTAAAATATGTGAATATATCAATTATAGAATCAGTGATAGAAGATGATTGTGAATGTGCTTCATTTATGCAACTTTGTGGAATAAACTATGTTTGCCATATTTTCAAGAAATATATCTTTATGTGAAAATATTTTTATTTAATCTAACTTTTTTATCTACCTAAATAGATAGAGAGGAAAAAATATTTCCATCAAATATTTTTTTATTTATTTCCCAATAATTTTCAACTACCATAGCAGCCCCGGGAATATAGTTTGAAGGTCAGAGTTTGAAACTATGGTCAGAAGAATATTCATATTAAAGTTTTTTTTTTTCTTTTTATTATTTTATCAAATACAATAATACTAAAGTCTTTGAGTTGAGTCGTAAACGAAAGACATCGCATATTCAATCGTTACGCGCTAGTGAGAGCGTGTGCTTCACCACAAATCATATTTCAAAATAGAAGCTAACATAGGTACAAAGTAATAAAAGAATAAGAATACTATTGTTTAGTCATTTTTAGAAAACGTGTAGATAATAAGTATGGTACAAATAAGCAAATCAATATTTTTCTAACATATTTCAATAATTTTGAAAAAATATATATGTTTTTATAAGTTCAAATGTTAAATGTAAATTAAAAACTATGGAGAAATATGTCCTTATTGAAAATGATAAAATATAATAGAAATTTATTTATCATCAATAGTTGAAGTTTTGTTTGTTGTGTAAAAATGAGTTAAGGACAATACGTTTAAAATTAAAGGATAGATTAAGAAAACTATGTGAATCAACTTTTAATTAATCAATATGTATTTAGATATTAGAAATATTATATATTAATATGTTATTTTGTTTATAAATATTTTAGATATCATATTATATCACTTATTATTTTTTATATTCAATTTTTTTATTGTATTTTAATTATCATTTTTTTTATATGACAAATCTTGATTCGATGATTTTTTTTTATCATAATATGGTATTAATTTTTTTTTTTATGTCATTGATGAAAATTCTAGCATCTCATGATCGATTGCTCTTAGTGATACGGTTATGTCTACTTTAGATGTTAGTCATTTTTATACTATTTTTATCAATAATTTGTTTAAAGATAAATGAACGGTTGATCTAGGTATCAATAATAATGTATATTTTAAATTTTACATATATGTCACTGATAAAACTCTTGGGTTATTCTTTTTGTAGCTATTGGTTTTTGTTCAAATTTCTCCTACATTGGTGCAATAATATTTTTATGCAACTCAATTCAACTTTAAATTGTTGTTTGTCATTGTTGTATTTGTCCATAATGATTTGTCAACCACCTTTTGTTAAAAATCATTTTTATATTTAGAGATGTTGAACTCCAAGAAGATCGTCAGTGATATTGAAGGGTTGTATGTGTTGTCTCCTTATTTTTTTCACAAAATAAATATGTCAACATTTCTTCTAATATTAGTACAAATATTGTTTTTTAAAATATTTATTTTTGTAAGAATGTGTGTTTAGCATTTGAGATTTGGAAATATTTTAGATAAATTATTTCGACTGTTGAATAATGACATTTCTTTTGATATTTCACATAATTTTTTTACTTCCAATTTTAAATGTGTTTTCTTGTTAAGTTTAGAAAATTATTTTTCACTTCACTTAACAAGGTGTCTCAATTATTATTTGATATATTACATTGTGACATGTAAGAATCTTATGGTAAGCCTACTTATAATGACAAACATTTTGTGTCCATTCTTAAATCTAAAGTTTTTAATTTTATAAAACACTTTTTCAAATGATTCAAACAAAGTTTGGGACCAAGGTTAAGTGTTTTGGGTCTAATAATGCAAAAAAAAACTTACTCTTACTAGTTTTATAGTAGAACAAGAAATTCTCCATCATTTTTTTATGTTGAGAGACCTAAATAAAACACACTAGTTAAGAGAAAATATCATTGAAATTTTTTAGATGTTTGGCTTAGGGGACAACTTTGTCATCTTCCATAAATAAATTCACTCCTCATTTCATTCCATCCATTCTTTTTGAATATCGTAAAGGCTACAAGGGATACAAACAGTACAACCTAATGACCAAATAATTTTTTATTTCAAGGGATATTCTCTTTCATGAAACATTTTTTTCTTTCAAGGACGTAACTTCCTCTAGAGGTTTTTTCTTTCATCGATGATATAGTAATTTCTTTGCCCATTCTTAATAACTTGTCTTCAAATACTTTTGTTGTACCATCATTCTAGTGAGTTCCATGATGCATCTGAAACATTAATATTTAATATCGATTATTTTTAATTCTTTCTTCATAAATCAAATAGGGTATCCAAGAAACCCTCTTATTTGTCTGATTATGTGTGTTCTAGCACCTAAAACCTTTATCTCGTTCAAAAAATTTATTCTCTAAACAGACTCAATCACAAGTACAAACCTTCATCAATCAAAGTTTCACCACTTATGAGTCTCAATTTCATCATCAAGCAATTTCTTACCCTAAATGGAGAAATGTCAGGCTTGAGAAATTAAGGCTTTGAAAGGTAATGACACTTGGTCTCTAGTCCCTATAATAGGAGACAAACATTCCATATGATGTGGATAGATTTTTTAATTTGAAATGATGTTGATGATTTAGTTGACAAATGTAAAGCTTGGTTGGTAGCCAAAGGCTACACACAATAGGTTGGAATTGATTTCTTATATATTTTGGCATGATTTGCTAAACTTATTTTTATAAAAGTTTGATTAGTCGTTGATGCTATAAAAAAAATTGAGCTTATAACAATAAGATATCAACAATGTATTCTTAAATGACTAGTTCTCTAAAGAAATATACATATATTTCCTAGTGCTACAAAACAAACAAAAGGATTGATTTACAAGTTGAGTATATTTATATATGGAATATATGGAAGGAGATAAACTTCTAAACAATGGTTTACAATTTTATTAACATTTTATTCATAAACTTGTTCAAATACAATAAACTTTTTTCCAAAAGTTAAAACTCATTATCAAATATATAATATATATTCACAAAAGTCCTTACTATAACAACTTTCAATTGTTTCATTGACAAGTTAGTAATCATCAATATTAATTATTCAACTTATGATATTGGAATACACTATGATTATATACTATAGATATTATATATTTGTTATTTAGTTTCTAGATATTTAAAATGTCATATACAATTAATTATTTAGTTTCTTAATATTTTAGACATTATATATAATTAGTTATTACATTTTTCTATATTATGTTTTACTATTATATATAACTATTACTTTTATGTAAATAATACGTCCGAATTTAATAAATTATTTTATTTTTTCATCTTAATAATATTGGATATAAGTAAACAAGATATAAAAATGCTCACAACTCTTGATATTTTAAATTAGAAATAGTTTTTATTTGTTTATGATTTTATCATTATTCAATCTATTAGTCTTTCTCAAAAAGTCTGAAAGAAAATTTGGTCTAAAATTCTCTCTCCTTCTCTCTTTCTATTTCTCTTTTTTCCTCTCTCTCTCTCTATATATATAGATGGCTTAAAAAAGAAACTTCATATAAATGTCTGTTCTTAAAAGTAAGGTTAAAAATTGTAAAATCACAAAATTTTAATAGAAATTAACATATATAAAGAATGGTGTAGATTTCACATCCTTATACATTCTCCCCTACAATTATAATTATCTCCAAATAAGGAAAAAAGAAGAAGAAAAGTTTGAACGCACTACCAACTCATGAATGGAATCCAAGTGGGTCAGAAGAGGCATTTGGATTTAAATAGAAAAATGTTGGAACATTGAATTAAAGTTCGTAAATTTTGAAAAAGAAAGAGTAAAGCTACACCAAACAAAATTATATAATGAGTCATCATCTTATCTCGATCAAGCAGAAAGAAGGAACTTTTTTTTTTTTTTTCAACTTGTGTATCTTTTGCTAGAAAATTAAAGATAAATTTGTTCAATTATTGAGATCTGTTTAAGATATTGTTTTTTAGTGGATATTCTTCTTTCTATATACGAACTAAAAATTGAATCTCTAATTGCGTATTTAAAAGATAAACTTTACCAATCGCATCAACTTTAGTGCAAATATGAATTGACAAATCGAGTTTTTTTGACAAAAAATGGTGGTTGCTTTTAAAATTATTAAAGTAGAGTCTTTAAAAAAAATATCTATATGGAGTATGAGTTTGGTTTGGTAAAAGAAAACTTTGGATTCTGCAATTTGTAAATGGCATTCCAGGAATTTTTGGGGGTCATAATTTAACAACACTCATTATTGAGGATACTTAAAATTAAATTTTAGGGGTGTCATAATTTTTAGTTTAGTACCGTTTTGGGTAGGTATCTGCAAAAATAGAAAAAATTGAAGATTTGAGGGAATTATAAGTAAGTTATTTAAAGGAATTAAAAAAAATATATATATATATATATATATATATATATATATATATATATATATATATATATATAAAGGAGGTAACAAATTATTGTTTGATATATTTTTTTTTCTCTATGTTTTCTACTTGTATAAAAATACATGTTCTTTTTAATTGAAATACACTAAACTAAAAAATAAGTGTATTTATCCGAAGTATTCTACAGCTCTTATATACAAAAACAACACTCTCATACTTTTTCGATCTCTAAAACCTTTTGTCTTCATTCTCTTTAGAATTTCACCACTAATTTTCATTTCATAGTAATTGAGAAGTCATAAACAGTTTTGTTTAATCAAAATTTGAAATAAAATAAGTTTTTAATTATTCTATAAATTCTTTCTTCACTTACTTTTTGTATGGTTTTGTCATCGGGTCAATCGATAAAAGTAATTCGTTTAAATTGTTTTATCATATGCTAAAATTTTGTTATACTTAGATAGTATCTTCTCTGGATCTCTAAGTTGTAAGTAAATTTTTGTTTCGATTTTGGAAACTTGCTTGGAGGGTAAACATTGCAGGTAAGAAAAACTATTTATGTTCTTATATAACCTTAGGTGAGATGATCTGGATGTGGGCATGACATGGTCACCAAACTAGATAGTTATTAAAAATCTTAGTGTCTTAGTTAAGGATGACAATGGGGCGGGGACGAATTTCGCTATTCTATACTCATTTTCATCGAAAAAGTTTATCTTCATCCTCATACTTAAACCTAATGGGTATCAAACTTTTGTCTCATCTCATCTCATCGCCACCGGATAATGGGTATTTACTCGTACTCATACCCGTACTGCTTTCTTACTATTTCAATATCAATTAATTTTTATAAATAATAAAAAATTACGGAAAAGGAAACATAATATTATCAAATATTGAATATTAAAAGATGGTTGTTTCCTCAATATCAAATATTTATAAAGAAATTATATTATAATTGTATACATTTCAAATCAAAATACTAAATAAAATTTCATGAGAACCAAAACATCTATTAAATTTGCAAACATTAATGAATTATAATTGATAAAATTTATTTTTTTCTTAAAAAAAATATAAAAGTAAAACAAATATTTAGATTAAAATATATGTTAAATGTACGTTTACTTCAATTTTTTAATGAATCTTTTTTTATACACTAATAAAAGTTATAATAAATCACTTGATCCAAATAATGCAAAAAATAAATATTAAACTAACAATAATAAAATTTTAACATAGATATTATATCTTTTGAACTTCAATATAGGTTAGATGGTGATGAAAAGAAATTTATGACAATTAAATTAAAAGTTTATATTATAGTAAATAAAATTTATTTATACAATTATAGTGACAAAATCGTAGTATGATAATGAGTTAAAAAAAAGATAATTATATAAAATATATCAAAATAGTATTTTATAATATAAAAAATTAAAAACAAATAAAAATATTAAAAAATTATCAAATGTGTGTCTTATAAACAATTTGAGAGACTATTGAATAAAATCACACAAAGAAAAATAAATATATAATTAAGGGTATGATAAAATGAAAAATACTCAACTACCTAATCACTTTTCAAAGTAACTTTTGATGATGTTCATAATGGATCATCAGAAGTGGAATATGGATCCATATGTTTGGTAAAACAAGATCAAATTTTGTGGTTATAGGTCCAAATCTAGGCTCCCAGTGTCTATATTGTTTATTGAGTTTATTAAGATTGCTATTTAAGGCTTATAAAGACCCCACTCCTTTCATATTTTTCCTTCATATGTACTTGTTGCATGAGTAGAAGGGGACCTGCTTAGTGAGAGTTGTTTGAGATATTATTGGTGGATCTTCTGAAGATTTATTCGTGGATAAATTATATTAATATCTTGATGAGATATTAAAAATATAGATAATCCTCTATTATGATGTAGAACTCTTAATATTATACAAATACATATTTTTGTAATATTTCATGAACAATTATAGAAATGTAAGATATTATATATATATATATATATATATATATATATATATATATATATATATATATGGAGTTATGTTATTATTAATGTTCTCTCAAGAAAAATCTCATGGTAAAAAAAAATCAATTCAATATCTTTTTATCAAATTAATAATTATTTAATATACTAATCGGAGTATCACACTAATGAACTTAGATAATTGATTTTCAACAAATTTTGAGTATAGAGGCTGATTGGATGTATGTTAAGTTTTATTACTTGTATGTTGTTTGCATTTGTTTTTTTATGTTTGAGTTGAAGTTTGCATAGTTTAATGATTGATGTTCGAATTAGTCATGCTTTAGATTGATTATTTGAATCATTTAGAAGTTGCGTGGTTAAAAAAAATTGTTTTTTGTTTTGATATTTTTCTCAAGCTAACAATTTTTTCACTCAAGCAAAGTAAAACTCAATCTAATTTATGCTTAATTTTTGTTTAAGCGAGTACTTTCACTCAAACAGACAAAAAATATAATTTCTGGTTTATGTAAGTTATTATGTATGTATCTTTTTATATGATCAAAATGAATATACATATTTATGGTTGATTGATTTGTAGTTGTATTTGAACAAATTGTATTGTTTTATAAAACTTATTGAGAATTGGTTTAAGGATAAAAGAGAATAAAAATTATAAGTTTTTCATATTATCCTGAAATTGAAAGTCAAATATATGTATGTGAAAAAAAATTAAAACAAGTAGAAATATTTAATTATTTGACATAAAACTATTTGATTGATTATAATTAATGATACACCATTTAATCATAACCACATAAAGATTATGATAAGATGAAAATTATCTTGAAGATGTTAGTGAATTTCATGGATATAAAATAAGTCAAACAAATATAAGAGATAGAAAAAATGTGTAACCAAAGAAAAGAAACGTTATGTATGTTATACATATGAATTCTTCATTTTACTGAATAAACTATAAGTACTTTGTTAATTTAAACAAGACGAAATGAATATTAGAGAAGTATAAAAATAAAAATGGGATGTACATGTACATACGTATATCCATTCCTATATTCAATTAAAAAAATTAAATATTATCTATACCGAATGATCGCGAGATTCTCCGTCAAAAGATGAATAAATTCAAGTATAGATAAATTTATTTGTCAATTGTATGCTCTCTTATTTTTATTCTCGGCATCTTTATTTTGTCAGCTCCATCTAATAATCCGTCACTCTTGCTTATTTCCTGTTATTTTTGGGCCTTACCTTTTGCACTCGTTTTGATTACTGCACTTCCTTTACACTTATTTTTTATTTTCTCACCGCACACTTTATTACTCACACCATTTTTTTAATATATATTTGGGTTGGGCCTCTTTATTTTTAAGATACATGTTTAGTTTATATATATATATATATATATATATATATATATATATATATATATATATATATTGTATATGAATATATATAAAAGAGATTTTTTTTATTGAAATTTATTTTTCACATTTACCGTTTAGACAATTTTTTTTTAAAATTAAAATGAAAAAGAAAGTTTTCTTTTTAGTGTTCACAAATGTTTCTAAGTTTGTATTTTAAATAAATATCTTTTTAAATTAAAATAATTATATTATAATTTTTTTTTTAAAAAAATTAGCCGTTTTTTTTAATTTGATGGTTTTTTTAAATTTAACTATTTTTAATTATGAAATGATTTATAATAAAATTATAAAAAAATATTATTTTTTATAATTATTAAAAAATATCACACATTTTTTCTTTTACTTTACTCTTTCAATCGTTATTTTTCGAAATTAAAATAATTATTTTATTAATTTTATCCTATAAAAGCATTTTTTAATTATATTTTTTTATTTAAAACCTTTTTAAATTTAATCATTTTTTAAATTAATATAATTATTTATAATAAAATTGTAAAAAAATATTTATATTTACTTTCATAATTATAATAATTTATTATTTTTAGTTATTATAAGAAAGTGAACACTAACGTGTTTTGTGTTTTCAGTAGTATACATTAAAAAAAATCTTGATGAAAGTACATATTTAAATTAGAATAAGAATTACAAAATGAAAACATAATTAACAAATAAATAAGAATATATGATTCAAAAAATGTAAATACTTAATTATCAAATTTTTTATATTTTACAAAATCTATATTTTGGATTCTTATTTTTTCTTAACAATTTTATCCCTTTAATGTTTTAAAATATTTACCATATGCGTAGAAAATATTCAAGTATCAAAATTTAATACCTAAATTCTAAAACTTTAAAGGAAATATTTAGAAACTAAAATTACAAATTTTGTGAAATATTTTAAAAAATAGAATAAAATTTTAAATGATAAATGACAAATTATATATAAACTAAACCATAAAAGATTAATAGTCTAAATAACCTCATAGAACAGTTTTTGTCCTCGCGCCTCTTATGGGTGGTGCTGTGTCATCTCCCTCCTTCTACTCCAAATAAACCCTAAATAAACCCTACGCCCATTTTCTACTCTCTTTCTACTATTTCTCTCAGTTTCTCCTTATCAATCATTCTTGTTTTCAAATCTCATCATTGCTTCTTAACAGTAAGTATATATATGATTTTCTATGTTTTTTATGTTATTATATGTTCCCTCTGTGGTTGGGCACTTCTCTCTGTTATTGCAATGTAACTATTGTATATGTATATGCCTAACTGGTTTTTCTTATAGTGAAATATTAATCATTTCTTATAATTTGTCATGTATGGTTTGCCTAACTGTTCTTTAGCTAAACTGCGTGTCTTCTATCACATCTACTACTGCATCTATTGGTTAAGTTAATTATCAGCAGGTTAATTGAATATTGATTTTGTTTTTGATGTTTAGTTTAGTAAATAGATGATTTTGTTTTTGATGTTTAGTTTAGTAAATAGATGGTTTGTCTAGGTTTTGGAAGATACTTTTGAGAAGCCATTTGATGGGGGATTTTGCACTCTCCAAAGTATCAACTCAAAACTTTGTATCTTTCATGTTGAATGGATATTCACATAATTGTAATTGATACTCAATCTGTCTTTTCAGTAGGATAGTCACGCCTTGCTTTTATCTAATTAAGCTTAAGCTGCTGCCTTCAACGTTGCCCTTTTCGTCTCTACATTACTTGACTGTGAAAGATGCCTCGGACAACCACTCTGGAGTGTTCCGGTTGCCCTCCTCTGCGCGCTTTGACATTTGACTCACTTGGTCTCATCAAAGGTGTTGCCTTTTTCAAATGCCATTTTCTAAGTGTGCCACTGTCTTTTTCTTATCTTTTTTTGGTTTGGCTTGTGTTTTTAGTTGTGGAGGCCCGTGACAAGCAATGGGCAATTCCTCAGGTTGTAGAGAGATGGGGTGAACCTGAATCTTCCAAATGTGTGATGGCTGTTTCAATGATTGATCGCAACTCTCAACCTGTATGTATTGACAAAATGTTTTCTTTTTCTTTTTTCTGTTCTGAACATGTTTATTGTTTGAGTATTTATTTGTTTGTATTTCTTGTCTTCTAATCTACATGAAAATTGGGAAATGTAAACTAAGATTCATGCAGTCCTTAACTGTTGAATATAGTGGGAGTTGGGGTGAAATAGAGAGAAAGTGGGAGATAGGGTGAAATAGAGAGAAAGTGGGAGATAGGGTGAAATAGAGAAAGTAAGTGAGATAGGAGTAAATCATGTTATTGATACTGGTCGAATGTGTTATTTAGTACATGTGTTATGCAGAACAACATTCTCTCTCTAATTGAGGATTATTTCTTAGGAAAATGTTAATGGGTGTCACTTCCTAAATCCTGAAATACTAATTCCTATGATAACTACTTGTTTTGTAACAAGTGTTTCATGAACTCTTTTAACATGCAATGCATGAATTTCACATTAGCCTAATACAATATCATTCAAACCTTATTCATTATGTTGGTTGTTCCACATTGACTAGAGTTATGACCAAATTATCATATGTAAGTGGATGCTATCGCTACCTTACAAACCAGCTTTTGAGAAGTTGAGTTTAACTTTAAAATTCCATTTTCTAGAAGGGTATTAGGCCTAACCTAGCAAAATTATTGGTCCTATCATGTCACCCACTATTGGGCCACTATTGGACTACCCACAATATCTATTCTTGCACTTTGAGATGATCAATTATTGGCATGAGGGAGTGTGTTGGAGATCCCTTGTCAATTAGAGAAATGACCAAATTATCGTATGTAAAAGAATGCAAATTTCACCTTAAAAGCAAGTTTGATGAGATTGAATTAGACTTAAAGTCTACCTTCCATAGTATTATGTCGGGTTTTGATTACATTGATCATTTCATGACATTCAATTCTACTAAAACCAAGTGTAAAGTAAAATCATTTAGAACGTCTTTTTTTGTTATTTCTTGTAGTATTTTAGACATTCCTTAGTCCAGTAAATCTATCTATTTTCCACCTGATCCACCCTTCTCTTCGAGTATACTATACTTCTTGCAATCACCAAATAAGTTTAGTTGAGTTGTCATCTTCTCCTTAATAGGTGCTGCTTGAACTTTCATTTAAATTCATTCATTCCTAATTTTGTTTTTGGAGTGTCAACTGCCAACTCACCTGCTTCAGCATTCTCATTTTTACAACATTTATCTTTACTTTTTTTGCACTCAAGTGCCCCGCATTAACTGCCCAATTACCATGTAACAGTATTGTGGTCTTCTATCTGTTTGGTAGGAGATTTCCTTTTATATGAAAGAAATGAAACCAAAAAATACAACTCTCATTTTTCACCCTATCATTTCTTGTATTGCAGTTATTAGCTGTAGCAAGGAAAAACAATGAGGTAAGTTGATTCAATGTCTATACTACTATTGATTGTTCTGGAAAAAAAGTTTTATTTTCAATGTTAGTTATTGAACATTTAGTGCTTGGCTCTTTATATTCATTCTACAGATTGAAGTTTTGAGCCCTGTGAATGGAGACATTCAGACCACAATTTCGGATGCGAGTGGTCTAGATGATCGTTCGGAAGAGAATAACATTGTTGGTTTGCATTTATTTGGAAAACAAAACTCAGAATTAGATTCCAGGTATATAAATACTTGCTGTTTGACAGTTTATTTTAAGAACAGAACAAGAGAATGTGATAGGAGCTTAGTATCTTATATTTGAAGAAAATAAGAAATTGTCCTATGAATTCGACGGTTAACCTGCATAACTTTGAAGGTCTGCTTCTCCCAGTTCCTAAAGGCTTCAAGTATCTCACAAATGGCTGAGATTTCTCCTCTTAGGCAACATGAGTCGTTTCTTTTATGGACAATTGTCTGACTATTTGTGTAACTAAGTATTGGGGAACTACCATAACACTGAAGGCATTGGTTAGTTGATCAATTAGTTTTGGGTTTGGATTTCAGGCATTAGAATTCCTTGGGAAGACTTAATTCTTGACCCTTGATACTTGACAGGGTTGGAGTAGGGGATCCAATTCAGATTTTGTCACTTTCTTTGTGCTAATGTCCATATTATTAACCTGTATCTGTTAGTATTTCCATAAATATAAGTAGATCTTTAGTTTCCATGTACATGCACTCGTTCTTACATGTTTGAAATGAATTAATTTCTTGCATTATGCCCTTATGTATGTGTTATCATGTCTATGGGCTATCAGCAACTTGATTTTGTGTTTGTGTACTTCCTAAATTATTTGGATGTGGTGGTTGTTTAGGTATTGTACTCTACTTACATGCACAACTAAAGGAAATGCTAGCATAAGGTCCATTGAACTTGCTGATCCATCTACAAGATCTTCCTGTATTGACTCTCCAAAAACATGGAATGTATGCTCTAGTGGTAACATCTTGTGTTGCAAGGTGGACAGAGACGAGAACTTTGCTTTATTTGGAGGGTGAGTTTATTTTTCGTAAGTTTGGCAAATAAACTTAAAAGTTGGATTGAATACAAATGAGTATTAAACAGTTTGAATTCGGCTTTGATAATGAAACCTTTTTGTGAATATAAGTGATGAACAAAATACAAGACAAGTCACCAGGCATGGTAACAAATTGGAAACTAAAAAGATGAAAGGGTATTCAAATAACGAATTGTTCTTTTTTGAAGATCAGTCATAGGTATTTTCCTGAAATAATTTTTTCAAAGAAATTTCTTTTTCAAAAAAAAAAAAAAAATCCTCTTCTACACTGGCACAAACCCAGGATAAATCTGCAGCTTTATGGGCAAACCTACTTCATGTAATAAATTCTAAGCAAATTCTTCATAATAGATGACGTTTGACTCAACCAAATAGTAAAATGAAATAATCACTGCCTTTGGAGTTTGGTGCTTCTGAAATGTGTATTTTTCGGAAATAAAGACTTATGTGGCCTCTGCTATCCCTCCTACTTACTTTTGCTTAGTACAATCTATGGGCCATGTTTAAACTTGGGCCTGAAATATATGACCTCTTCACCTTGATTTGTTTGTGGATGCTAATTTCAAGTGGCATTAAGGACGGCGAGCATCCAGTTACCTAAATTTGTATGAAGTTGAATTTTTACGAGTTTGAGGAAGCCAACGAATCTTCAATAGCAGCTTTTATTATGGAAGGCTCATAAAGTGAGAACCTTAAAGAAATATTCAACCTTACTGCAGAAGCATTAATTATATAACATGAAAATGCGTACCTGTTAACATAATCCTTGAGAATCTAAACAAATTGCCACCAAAACAGAACTGTTATCTCTACATTTTTTGAGCTGAGAAATAATGAATAAGTACTTTGTCTGTAGGAAAGGTGTCGAAATTAACATTTGGGATATTAACAACCTCACTAAGATCTGGAATTCCAAACCTGTGAGTCATTACTTCAACCCTACTTTTCGTCTTTTTTATTAATTATTAGCTTATCTTTCTCCAGTTTATCTTATACTGGTGCACAGTATTTTCAGTGCTTAATTTTATAAATTCTTTTAACCTATGCAGCCACCTAAGAATAACCTTGGTATATTTACACCTACTTGGTTCACATCTGCTGCATTTCTTACGAAAGATGACCATCGAAAATTTGTTGCTGGCACCAACAGCCATCAGGTAAAATTAATTAGTGGATTTGTCTCAAATTCTAAAATAAATGAAGAAATTTAATTTTCTATGTATAATAATCTAATAATGCATGGAATAATCTTCTTTGATATCCTTAAAGTTGTGCTAGATACTATATTAAACTACAAATTTTTCTTTTTCATAACTTTTTTCAATTCAGAAAGGGATAAATTCTTAGTTTCTGTTATTTTTTCCTCGAACACCCTCAGTAAGTTTTCTCATTACTCTTTATTTGCAATGCTGGTCTTTTGAATAGGTCCGCCTTTATGACATATCTGCTCAGAGGAGGCCTGTTCTCTCATTTGATTTTCGTGAGACACCAATCAAAGCACTGGCCGAGGATATAGATGGCCATTCAGTCTATGTAGGGAATGGATCTGGTGACATGGCTTCTTTTGATATACGCACAGGTATCACAAAATTGGAAACTTGTCATTTATTTTGGGCACTATTTACTTTATCAGCGTCTTGTTTATTCTTTATACAAAAATACTTTTTTCTTTTGGACAATGTTGTACATTAGTTATGTGTTGCCAACAATAGTTGGACCTTATTTCTTAAGAAATGCACCAAGCACTTCAAATAGCGGAGTTGTACACTTTTATAGCAATTGATATGAACATGAAATTTGTGATTTCCAAATGTTGGGCAGTTAATTAATTGCTTTAACATTTCCCACTTTAGTCCGTAAAACAAAGGGCAACATTGCTTCATGCTTATATTTACTTTTATTGAGGACAGAATTCAGTGAACTTTTAGTTTAGGTTAAGCATAAGATAATGAGGTATCTATATCATGACCAGTGCTTATATTTTTGGGATTCAGTTTAGGCTTGCGAAATGTCATTTTTATGCCTCGTGCAACCTCTATGCTGGTGATTGTTTCTTCTTTAATTAGGTTTCTGTTACATGTTCCAAGAGAAGTGGTCTCTCAAAATGTGATTGCTTCATTTGGCCTAGTGGGTAGTCTATTCACATTGCAACTACGATATAGACTCCTGGTTGTCAAATGGTGCGACTGCATTAACTTAGCTTCAGTTTGGTACGAACTTTGTATTATTTTGCTTCCGATGTCTTGGATATCACCTATTGTAGAAAAGTGGCAAAAACTTGCTTTGGTGACTGTGTAAAATCCTGTATAATAAGCTTTGTCATGGAGGGTAGATTTGATGGAGGTTAGCCTAATTGCTAGAGGCCATAGGAGACCGTGAAAATCTACACGTTAAATTATTAATAAGGATTTATAGGTCAATATTTGATCTACAGACATGTTTTATTGCATGGAACTGATCTTAATTAGTCAGCGAAGGAATGCTTGTTATTGCTGTTGTCTTTTTTGTTGACTGTTTTTTAATGAGTGCTATTTTAATTGTTTTTAACAAATAATTATATTGCAGGAAAAATGCTGGGAGGTTTTTCCGGAAAATGCTCTGGAAGCATCAAATCCATAGTCAGACACCCTGAGCTACCTATTGTAGCTTCATGTGGTGAGCGCTACTCTGTACTTTTCCATAATATTGCATTTTCTTTTAATTATGGGGAAGCTTCTCTGTTGCACTGTTTGGATCCCTAAAATTTGTTTACTTGTTTCTACAGTTGTTTTAGTTTTGCGGAACAAATTTATATATTACGACATACTATCTACCTTTTAGTAGCTGCTGCATCACCTTTTCTCTGGATGAAAAGTTTCTTGGTCTGGGAAAAATATATTAAGGTTCTGTTATCAATTCAGCTTCATGATCTTTCATTTCAGGACTGGACTGCTATTTACGCCTTTGGGATACAAAGACAAGACAGCTTCTTTCTGCTGTAGGTTTTATACTTTATTTCTTTGTCCATTGCACCATGCTATATAGTTCATGTTATTTGGATGTGTAGGTCTGGAAACTAAAATAGATTTATTGATGTGTCCATTTGAATTTCTAAACTATTTATTGGAATATAACGTGACCTTGTTATGAAGCCTATAAACTAAAGCCCATTAACCTGTCTTAAGATTAAACATATATATTCTAATAAGGACTGTTTTGTATTTCTTTTCACCTATTCATTTCTTTAAGGGTTGTGAGGGCCAGGAAAAAAGATGTTACATTGTGAAGAAACCCAGTTTTTTTATGGCTTTGAAATGGAAACCTGTCTACACTTTAAACTAGGATCTTCAATGGCTGTTAGAAATGTTTGTACTTATTTTCTGCTTATAATTGTAGGCATCTGTAAGTTTCTTTTTTTGAAGTAATTCTTTATTCATGTAGTCATAATCATTTATATAATTTCTTACTGGTTGCAGGTTTTCCTGAAGCAACATATTATGCATGTTCTTTTTGACTCCAAATTTGACCTTAAAGGTTAGTATTTCTCTTCTTTTTCAACATAGTGTTAGATGATCTTCATTGAAAGGAACATAGAAGAAAGACATCGGAGTTTAGTGTCACTGGTTCTTTATTCCTGGAGCAGTCCACTCACTAGTGTCACGCCTTAGCATTAGTTTGATAAACCGCAAAAAAATTGGATCTGAAATAAACATTGGTTACGGGGATACAGATATTAGTATTCTCGGGACATTGTAAAATTATCTACTTGATAAGAGAGTCCTGTATAATTTAGTCATAGGGAATGAAATGGATTTGCTGTTGAATATTAGAAACAGTGACTAAAAACTCCCTTATTGTAGCATATGAAAGAAGCTTAAAATGGTAATCATGCTTCTAAATTTCGAATTAGTAAATATACAATGTTTTATATCTAATTTTTTGTAAGCAAATCCATGCTCAGGAGTGGATTCTTCGCTTCCTAGCAAGGAAAAAACTCAGACAGAGATGATACCAAGTGAGGAAGTTGAAGAGTTGCCTTTAAAAAGAAAAAAATCTTCCAGAAACAAAGAGCACACTGAAGATGGTAGTGAAAGAAAGAAAAAATCTAAACATAGTAAAGAGCGCAAGAAATCCGAAGGAAAAGATGAAGGTGAGAAGATTGGATCAAGAGATGAGCGAAGAAAGTCAAAATTGAAGAAAAAAAAGAGTAGCTCAATTTCAGAGTTGTTATTTGGATAGACCAAGATTAATGTGATACAAAGGTTTCAGTATTCTTTTTTTTCTTTTTCTTTTTGATCTTTTTGTTTCTTGTTCCATGTAGTTTATTCTTTTTGCCTACAAATTGATGCTTCAAATGCTCATACCATTTGCTGTGTTTACATGAGCAAAATGCATAGCTTCAAGTGTATCTGTATCTCTATTTCAAGACTTTGATAAGGTTTTCAAGTCTATTTTACCCATGGACCATGAAATTGGTGGTTACTTTGTTTGTACTATTTTAGTTAATGAGATAAATTTTATATATATATATATATATATATATATATTTCAAATTCACATTCTCAACATATAACTATTTTGTATCCTTTAAATGATTTTGAAGTGTTGCTTGTAAACTTAAAATGTTATGTTTTTTATTGTTTGGAATATCATTATAAAACAATTGAACTATTTTATCAATTCATTCTAATCTTAGTCCATCGCTATCCCTAGTGATAACACAACTCCTTTATTTTTTAAATGAACATCTATTTTATTTGCATTTCTAATATATGCCATTTATCCTTTTCTGTGAATTAAATAAAAGGTACTTATCTCTTCTATTTTATTTTAAATACTATGTTAACTAAAACTTAAATGAAAGTTATGTAATTTAAATATAGTGAACATATACTAATCTCTTAAAATTATTGATTACGTGTAAAAATTGTAATAGTTGTCGTTTCGTGTACGGATTTGTATACATGTTATATTGAATTATTAAGAAAATGACTATTCATATAGTAGGCACGCATATAGACCCTTTTTGCTAATATTACTAAGTAACGCATTTATTTCTAATTAAAAAAATGACATCATATGTTTTAATATATAATAATTAGACTTTTCAATTTGTTGTTTATAAAAATTCTTTATTTTTTCTATTTTAAAAGTTTGACTTCTGATTTTTATAATTTTATTTAGTATGGTATTTTGGAAATAAAATGTGTTATTTATTAAAAATATAAGTGTAAGGAGGGAGAAAATTGACATTTTAGAATTACTAGTGGTCGTAAAATGATGAGATTCGATTATTTTAATAAAATTATCAATTATAAATAGAAAATCTTATAAATAAGTTTCATTATTTTAAAATATGTTATCTTTTTAGAAATAATAAATAATTTTTTTAAAGTTCTTTGACTTTTCTCTGGGAGGTCTTCCTTTTTGTTAATCAGTTTGATGATTAGAGACTGCCTTAATGTTTAAAGTACCGAGTTTTACAAAGGTAGCTGATCAAAATTTTAAATAGAATAAGTTGATTTTCTGCCTTTCGTCTTGGTTCAGCCGATTTCGTCTTGCATGTAGGACTTTTTGAGTTTGCATGTGTTGTCTTTTTTCTTGGTTCAATATGTTTTTGTCTTGCATGTGGGCTATTTTTGGCTTGCATGTGCTCTTTGAGGCATCAATATGGTCTTTGTTGATTAGTGATCATAATAATATGTCATGGTCATTTTTGTGATGTTTTTGTATGTAGCATCATGTGGAACTAAAGGTGTTTTGGCTGTCTTAGAGTTGTGTCAAGTAAGGGAAGCTAGTCTGTGTTTATAATTTGGTGAACTTTGGTTGAATTGAAATATGCATGTTGATTGTTGTGATAATCTGGTTTTGGGTTCTTTTGAATTTCGTGTTGTGAAATGTGTTAGTATATGCTATCTTGTGTTGTGGTGAATATAATGAAATTGAGATTTTTTTTAATGAATTGTGATTTGATAATGAAATTGAATGAGAGAATTCTAAATTGAGCAATTAGCTTGATTGGTAATGAATGAAGCACCGAAGGTTGGAGATGTAGTGGCAACGGAAGTGGTTTGGTGAAGGTTCCTAAGAGGTTAGGTCAACTTAAGGAGGAGGGCTAGAGGAGACATCTAGGAGAATGCTTTAGCAATTTGGACTCTCAAAAATGCAAGTCATGGAGTGATCTCAACATGTATTTGTATTAACAATTCAAGAATAACCTTATAAAGATTGTGGAGTCTCTCATTTATAGTAGAGAGCATCTCCTAAAATGAAAATCAAATGCAAGATTAAATGGAATGCAAATGTAAGGTGGCCATGTGAAGCACATGTGTCTAGATCTAAGATCCACAAAGCGAATCACATGATATGTGGCATGTGCTAAATGTGCAAGTCATGGCTAAGGCTAGATGCAAACTTGGTCTTGACTTTTGTAATTAGGCTTGAATGGCCAATTGCAAAAGCTAGATCAATTATGATTATGAACCAAAACTACTTCTAGTAATTTTACAATTTATTTTCAAAGCATGGCTTAAACAATTGGCCCAAAAATAAAGTCTAATCTAATGTCTTGACATGTCTCTTGTTATTGGGCCTTTGATTGGGTTTAGGCATTGAGGTGCATATGGGTCATGGAATGGGCCTTGACATTGGCCCAAGCTATAAGCCTTAGGGGTGGATTCATCAATTAGTACCAATTATAAATTGTTTTGCATATATATGAACCAAAGAAGAAGTGAAAGGTGCCAGTTAGATTCAATGAATCAAGTAAGAATTTTCCCATTCAATTCTGATTATTGCAATGGTGTTGGTGTTAGGCGCCAACTTAATTTTCCAAGTCTGGGGAAGTTTCTCTCTAGGCCGTTGGGTGTCAGGTTTGCCATTGGGCGCCACTTTTACAAAAAGCCCTTGGACTGGTTTTCGTTGGGCGAGCTTATGTCTCCTTAGGTTAAATTAGAATCAGGGAGCTCCCTGACTCTCTGACGTTGGGCACAATCTCATTGTTGTTGGGTACCATTTCTATTCTATGAAATTTGTGGATTGTTTTTCATAATTGAATGATATTATTGGTCATATTGATGTATTTGGTTATTAAAGTGAAAAAAGTGGTATGAATGGATGGCTTGTAGGGTATTTTTAGGGAGGAAATCCCATTGAAGGTGTTTCTTTAGTGTACACATTAATGTGGGTGTTCAGGGTTGAAGGTTATCCTGAAATTCTAATAACCATTCATACTCAGGAATAGTAAAATAAGTTATGTAGTGAGAGTTGTAGGAGGTTGTAGTTTAAAGGTTTTACCCAAATCATTGGCAATGCTTTACAGAGCAATCGAGGTCATCATAAGTGTAAAACTTCTCGAGATTTCACATTAATGCTTGTATGTATCCAGATAATTAAGTCTAGAATAGTTTGGTTGTATGTATGCTTTTGTATGATATTTGACTAACTCATTGCATTAAAGATGTATGTCGTGTTGTTTTATTTTCTTTGCAATGATCGCTTTATTAGTGTGAGCAGATGAAGTTACTAGTTTAGAGACATCTCTTATGGATGAGCATCCAACTATATGAGTCGACGGCGATATTGTATTATGTTTAGTATAGTTTCGAATAAAATCATAGTATTGTAGCTTGAAAATGTATATATCTGATATATTATTATAGTATTGTCTTTTGGATTATTGTACTAATATACGTTATACATTGGTTTATCTTATCTAAATACTCATAATGAAATGTTTATTTTAGTAGTATTATACTATTAAAATGAAATGTTACATCAATTAATAATGTTACCTATTTTTATGTGTTTATTGTCATGAATAAATCAATTATTTCCTAACTTTTATCTTATTTTATCTCAACTTTAGTGTGTTTTATATTATTTTATGTTTTAGTTGTCTTATGTTTATTTTGCCTCTATTAAGTGTGTTAAGTGAATAGAGAATAATCCTAATAGAAGAAAATAAACAAGAACTTGAGAAAAACTTATAAATGGTATACTCCTATTTTTTATTTTAAAAAACATTTTCATTTAGTTTCTATATATTTAAGTTTTAAAAATATTACACGTACTATAATATAATTCCCTTAAGAAGACATTGTTATTATCAATAATTAAGATTAATTAAATTTTAAATACCTTATAAATATAGCTATGTTTAACTAAATTTTTATTAGAAAAATTCATCATATTAAATTCTGAAAACTTTTTTTTTATTTATTTTCATTTAAGTATTTTATTTTATTTTGGTGGTTAACGAGATAACGTTAGTTTTCTCGTCTTCTACCTATCTCGTCTTCTACTTATTGATCAATATAATGATTTTTCTCATTAATCTTTTTCAACTTATCGATTAACTTATTATTGAATACGCAACAAGTTAGTTGACCATTGAATTGAAGCTAATTGGAAAGGAAATAAAGAAATTGATAAAAGAAAGAGAGATGAAAAGATAAAAATAATGATCTTGTCATCTAATTGATGACAAAAATCAAACAGAAAACATAATTAGATAAAACTAAAAATAAATTAAATATTTAATAAAACACAATTTTTAATAAATATATAATTAAAAATACTCAAATTTATAAATTACTTACCATTTAATTAAACCCAATAACTTGCTTATTTTGAAATTTGATATCCATACACATTCACTCATGATAACAACAACTACTTTAATAAATTAATAATCATAAAAAATTAAGAAAACATATATGTAGTTTAAGAGAATATAAAAAACTATAGAGAATGTTAATCGGTACCTCAAAATAGTAGTTGGTTTAATTAATTATAAAAATTTATAATTAATTATGATATTAAATAAATTTTGATGTAGTAATTATTAATACAGTTTTAATTTATTTAAATACAAAAATGTCATAAAAATTATACGGTTATAATTAATAATTTATTTGATGTATAAAAAAATATAAAATGATTAAATAATAAAATAATTTTAATGTTGTCGTAACATTTAAATAAATTATATTAAAAATATGACTGTTATAAAACTTTTTTATTAAAAAATATAGTATAAGATTCAAATAAAATTTAAAATTCTATATAATAATATTTATTGCTGTAATTAATAATTATTTGATACATAATGATAAATAATAAAATAATAAAATAATAAAATAATTTTAATATAGTTGTAACATATTTAAATAAAATTACATTAAAAATATAATTATTATAAAACGTTTTTTTAAAAGAAATATGGTATAATAAGATTTAAATTATATAATAAATTTTATAATGAAATGACTAATTCAGTATCATATTAAATAATAAAAAATCATTAAATAATTTATTTTAACAAATTAATTTTTTATTTAATAATGTAAAGTGTTTTCTCAATCATAAGTTATCATTATTCAATGTTCTTTATTTTTATTTTTAACTTATTTTACTATTGATAATGATATGTTGATAATGAAATGTTAGTGAAAATATTTCTACAACATTTTTTTTATTAAATTCCAAATGTTATGATTTTATTACGTAATTAAAAATAAGATAGAAAGTTAAATAGAAGTATGAATAAAATTGACGACTTTAAATTCTCTTATTTAATTAATTTAAAGTTATAATTATGTTAAAATTATTTTATTATTTTAAGGTTTTTTTATGCATCAAATAAATTATAAATAACGGTTATATAACAGTTATATAGTCATTTTTGTCTTCTAAGTATACCAAATTATATTAATTATTATTGAGGTTAAAATTCATTTAATATAATAATTAATTATAAATTATTGTAAACTTTAATACTTATTGGTTATATTTAATGACTGTTCTTAGAACACTAGTTAGCGTAACCCAAAGTATCATTGGTCCATTCTCAATGCTCTCCAAATATCATTTATTTATTTATTTTTTTGTAAATTATTAGGTGGTGTAAAATTTTAGTAATCCCAACTAATCTCGTCATTTCTTGGAACCATGAAAGGGTCATTGATATAACATTTAATTGAGTGTAGTATGACATGTAAATAAGTGTTATTAAGTAAAAAATATATATTGATCGAAAATCATAAATACTTTGTAAAGAATTTATGGATTTAGTATTTCATTGAATCCGGATTATAGATGAACTTCTTTATAAATACCAATTCATAAAAATCATTTCGTATTCACTTCTTTAAAATTTGATATTTCTTTTATAAAAAAAGTTAATGATATTTCTTTTATAAAAAGAATAATTATAGCCTTTTTTCTTTATAAAAATAATCATTATTTTCTTTATCCAAAAAGACCTTAGTATTTCTTTTCCAAATGTGTTTTCTCAGTGATGCTATTTGTATAATCGACTATAATAAAATACAATAAAATACGTAAAAATTACATAAATCTTATTATAAAAATTCAAATTATTATAAAAAAAATCATATTTTATTTTTAAATTAAACCATATATCTATTTTGTCTCTACATTTTATAAAAATCACGTAATACAAAGTGTTTTTGACGTAGTGAACGTAATTTATAGTGGACTATGATACAACTATACAACTTTTATCTACAATTTGTTGAAAATAATATTTTATAGAACTTTGATAAAGAATATGAGGGTGCAGAATGAAATATATGGATGTGCAAGAAGAGCCTCTGGGAAATTATTCAGCATACCCATCACTCAACCATCAATTTCTGCTAACAACTTTTGACCTAATTTCCTCTCTTCAGGTATGTATGGAGTGCAGTGAGAAAACATGGGGTACAGGAGGAAATTCCTTCAATTTAGTTAATTTTTTTGCCAAGGAATCTTTACCCTTGGGCTTCTGTTGCAACAACTACCTTGGGTGAAGCCCATTTACAGCCCAGCCTGGTTTTTTTTGGACCCAAACTGTCAGACTTAATTTCTCTTTCATTGGGAATTCCTGGCAAATTAAGTGAGTGATAGAATTCGAACTATTTCCAAATCATATGTCAAAATTCAGAATACAAGATATCTGTTTTATTGATTTTTTTTTATATAATTAACAGTTTTTTATTTTAGGTTTAAAAAGAACAAATCGAAATCTACTAGTTAAAATATTAGTATTTTGTTTAGACTAAACTGGATAAAGAAATGGAGAAGAAATAAAGTGAAAAAGTATTTTATTGCATAACTAGAAACAAAATGAAAACATTAGAAAAAATCATCTTTACTTATTTAAATAAGTGGAACAAATAATAAGCCAATCATTTTATATTAATTTAAAATTATTTTAGTTCATTATATTGTTCTTAAGGTAAATGATTTATTGTTTGAAATTCAATTCCTTATATTTTTCATTTCTTTCTTAAAGACTTTTGTATAGATTTGCATTTGGCGCATTAAAGAGCTGTTTTTTTTTTCACTTTATTCTTCCATTTTCCTGCTCGTCCATTCTCTTTACCAAATAATAGTCAAATTTATTTACGTCATATTTTTTTTGGATAAAATAATTTGCATGTCATTTTTTTAATAAAACAATAAAAAAGTATAGTTTTTCAATTATAGTTTCACTTGAATTTTATTAACATCTATTAATTATTCTAATAAATATTAACGTCAATCTTATTTCATGTGAAATATCCGTAACCTAATATTAAAGATACGGATTAAGAATAATGATTAAGAATAATGAATAATGCAATTTTATTTTTATAAAAGTTTATAGTTAATAAATTAATTTTGTCTTCAATAGGCATTAATGTATTTTTATTTTATTTAGAGGATGAATACGTTAATAAGTGTTATAAAATTGTAATATTCAAACCAAACAAGAAAAATTAATTTGAAAGAGTGACAAAAATCAATATGAAGAAAGGAAAAACTTTTCCATAAAAAATGCAATCTTTCCATCACAAGAATTTGGAAAAGGCAACAAACTTCAAAAAAAAATTCTTTTCAAGATTTAAAGATTGTACCTTTTAAATATTTGAAGCTTTCACATTTCAAATTTTCATTGAGAGACAAAAAAGTATTTTTCTTACTTCTTGATAAAGACGTTAGAAATACTAAAGTGATTGTTTTGTGTTTAGAAAACTATCGGAGGAATAAAAGACAAAAATGTATTTTTATCCTTAGAAAATCTGTTATACAAATTTATACTATTTTTATTAGTATAGTTAATTATTTCATATTTCAAGATAAATGTAGTGGAATCAGGATCATTAGTTATATAATAATGTCTTGTTTTAATTAGAATAAGGTTAAAATATTTTATTGGTCCACGCTTTTGTACCAAAATCTCAAATAAGTCATAAAATTTTTTTAGTCTCAATTAAGTTCATATTTTTGAAAATACGTACCAATTAGATCCATTTTGTTAGTATGGTATTAACAATGTTAAGGATGTGTCATGTATCAGCTCCTCATTTTTTAAAATTTTATATATATATATATATATATATATATATATATATATATATATATATTTTTTTTTTTTTAAATTATTCATGCCACGTTTCACGTTAGTATTATGCCATGTGTCAAGTCAGTATGGTGACACATGTCAAGTCATTGTTTGAATATCAATTTGGTTCATATATTTGTTATTTTGATTCCATTTCAGTCCATAATTTTTTAAAACTTTTCTAATTTCATTCCTCCAAATTGAGACCAAATTTAACTTTTATATAAATGTTATAATGATATTTTTATTATATATTTTAACAATATTAAGTTTACTTAAATTTATATTTTACATTAAACTTTATTTATATTTTGTTTTAAAAATTTAAATATATTTATTTTAAATTGTTACAAAAAAATTTTAAATAATTTATATACAAATGTTAGAGTTGGTTTAAAAATAACAATTTTATAAATTTAAATATAATATTTTAAAATAAATAAATTGAGTTTAATGTAAAATTTTAATTTAAATAAACTTAATATTGTTAAAAATATGTCATAAAAATAGCACTTATAATAAAAATATCATTATGATATTTATATAAAAGTTAAATTTGATCTCAATTTGGAGGGGATAAAATTAAAAAAAAAACAACTGGAATGGAATCAAAAGAACAAATATATGGACCAAATTGAGATTCAGACAATTACTTGACACGTGTCACCATACTGACTTAACTCGTGGTACAATACTGGCATGATACGTGACATAAATAATTCAAAAAAAAAACTAAAAAGTTACAAAAAATTAGGAGCTGACTAGTATCACATCCTTAACATCATATAAACAGAATATACTTAATTGGTACACATTTTAAAAAATATGGACCTAATTGAAATTAAAAAAAATGTTAAGACCTATTTGAGATATTGGTACAAAAACGTAAACTAATGAAGTATTTTAACCTTAGAATAATTAACTATTTCAAATTTCAACTTAAATATACTGAAATCAATGATCATTAGTTATACATTAACTGATGTCTTTAGGCTACTATTATATATTTTTCCTTAATATGGATTATGAAGTTGTGTATTTAATATAATTGAAAAAAATTGATTAGTCTTAACATTATAATTTTATGAGTTCTGGTACTCATTAAAAATAATTAATAAACGTTGAATTGTATAAAAGTTCACAATTAAATGTGACATTAGTTAGAAGATAAAGTGTCCATAAATATTATATAAGTATCATTTTAATTTATTTGATGCATAAAAAAGTTAAAAAATAATAAAATGATTTTAAAATAGTTATACCTTTAAAATAATTAAATAATAAAATTAGTGTCATCAAATTTAACGTCTCTCTGCTATTGTTTAGTAAAATTTTATAATTAATTTTATTATTCACCTCTCAGTTTAATTTTCTATTTTTGTTTTTAATTACACAATTAAATCGTAACATTTTGGATTTAATAAATAAAACATAAAAAATATTTTCACAAACATACCATAACCAATGAGATAATCATAATCACTTCCAATAGTAAAATAAATTAAAAAAAAAGGTTGAATAATGATAACCTCTAATTGATGAACTTTTTTGTATTATTAAATATAAAATTAATTTGTTAAAATAAATTTTTTTAAAATAATTTTTTTTAATTTTTTTGTATATTATTTAATAAAAACATCATTACAAGTGAGAAAATCATTATCACCTACAATAGTACAAACAAAGTTAAATAATGACAACATGTGATGGGAAGAAAATTTAATATTATTAAATATAAAATTAATTTGTTAAAATAAAATTATTTATATTATTTAATATGATACTAGTCATTTCCATTATAAAAATTATTGTATAAAATTCTAAGTTTAATTTTAATCTTATTGTACTATATTCCTTTAAACTAAATTAGTATTATAATATTCGTATTTTTAATGTAATTTTATTTAAATATATTTCAACTACATTAAAATTATTTTATTATTTAATTGTTATATAACTTTTTGTATATATAAAATAAATTAACAATTATATACAATTTTATCCTCTGAATAAATTGAAATCATATTAATAAATATTAAGATTAAAATTTATTTATTATCACGGTTAACCGATTAAATGATTACTCACACATTGTCAAGTAGAATATCTATTGACGCAATTAATTACAACAAAAACCCGAATGGAATTATAATTTTTATAGGTAGATCGGAACTTTTGTTGTTTTTACACAGAAAAAATACATGTGTCCATAAAAAAAAGAAAAAACACTCTCAATTAAGCTAATACTATATACACTCTTCTCTGTTTCACTAACACACTCCCCTCTCAATTTATTTTCCCTAAGTAACCCAAAATACCCCTTTGTCTTTTCCACATTTGCCATCATTTTCACTGTCTCCCACTCACCAAATATTCCTTTTCTTGTCTATGATCCCCAAAAGGGTGAATAACACTTACAATAAAAGTGTCCACTTGGCCCAGCTCATAGATGGCCTTAGCCCATGTGAGGTAGGAAAAAAAAAACTCTCCATCAAAAAAGTTCACAAAGTAAAAAATTTCACAAAAGTGTTGCAGGTCAGGATCAACCTATAGGTTTTATTTTCAACATGAAAAATATATTATTTTTAAAATATATTATTATCTATGGGACAGACCCGATGATCCGAACGGGTCCAACGACCCAAACAAAAACAATGACCCAAACAGGTTCAACGATCCTGATAATCACGACGATCCAGACGGACTTAACCACAAATACAACAAATACTTCTAATTCACAAAAATGTTTAAATGAGTATAAAATATGTGCAATATATATTATCTTAATTTTTTTAAATAGCGATAGGAAGATAAACGATAAAATGTATTAGGTAAATTAAGTCATGTTTGATACTCTCAAATTCTCTCTTTTAGTCTATTACTTGTTTCTTTTAAATCAAAATATATTTTTCTATTATATTTTAGATTTTATATCTAAAGTAGCTAATCTATCGACACATTTATTGCTTTCATGAAAAAAATGTGCGAAACTTTAATTTAGTCATAAAGGATATCCTTATATTTCTAAAGTACCAAGACATAAATAATACTAGAATTGTTAAAAGAATTAACAATTAGTATAAATTCATTTTCTAGTCACAAGGAAGCACTTCTAACAACAACCAACTCAATATTCGTCAATATAGCACCTATGAGTTCAGTCTTCAGAACAATATCAATTTTAAGATAAAAAAAAAAAAAACTTATATTTTCATTTCTCTTTCCTCTAAACATACTGCACAAACCACAAAATCAATATATCCTTAAACAATATCATCTATATTACATTCTTAAAAACATCATTAATATTTATAAAATATGTTTTAATTATTAATTATACTAAAATAATTTAATATAAAAAGATAATCATTTTTTTAATTTATTTAATTAAAAATATTAAATAATCAATTAAAAAATTTAAAAATACATATATAATCAAATATTATATATATATAAGTAAAAAATATAAAAAATACCAATATATCTATATTCTGGATAATTTATAAAAGGGGTGATTTCTTTCTTATATTACCTGATCTATTTTTGAAAAGATTATGGATAAAATTAAATTGTATTTCGTGTATAGAACTGCATTATATTGAAATTACAATATTTTTAAGATTAAAATCTCTAATAATATTAACAACTTCGTATTACTTCAATACGAAGTCGTGTATTTCGTATACAATTTCTTCGTATTAAAAATAAATTCACTCATTTTGAAAATTAACCCTATATTCTCCATTGACAACATGTCATGTCGTGATCTATGTATGTGATTCTTCGATGTGAACTCAGCACCATAAATTTGAGAAGTCCTCTCAACAAAAAATGGTTGGTTCAGTAAATATTAAATCTATATTTCATAAAAGTACGAGTTCCAAAATACTTTAGTTTTACGAGTTTGTAAGCCTTAAATTTATGTTTAATACTTAGGTTTTATGAGATTGGTTCATGACATAAAATTAAAATTCTGGATTTAAAATAAGATTCTATATCATAAAAATAAAATATTATTATCTTATCTCGAAAGTAAATATTTTAATTTTATAAATTTTTAAAATCTTAAATTCATATAAGTTCTTCGGAAAACATCTCAATTTCATTTAATCATAATAAATTTTTATACAGAAAAAATTAATATTTAAATATAGCTGTGATGGATCTATGTTCTGATTGTTTGGTCGTTTCCTTAACGAGTTATGATGATTATAATGATTATAAGTGTTATTAAGTCAATTGTTAATCTCATTCCATCCAAATTAAGAAAATAGAACTCCACCTTTAATTTAATGGGTATTTTGAAAATTATTTGAGCTATTAAAATCATATTTAAAGTTTGGAAATAGTTAATAATATAGTTTTACTCTCACAAAAAATTATAGTTAACTCTAACATTAAATTAAATGAATTTTGATCACAATAATTATTAATACAATTTTACTTTATTTAAATAACAATAACAAAAATGTATATAAATGTAATTAATAATTTATTCATTCATTCAAAAATTTATCATCTTATCATCCACACATATTTAAAACAAACAAGGAAAACAATAATTTAAAGGAATGACAAAAAGTAATACATAAAAGGAAAAAAGATTTCATAAAAAAATATAATCTTTCCAGCACAGAAGAATTTAGAAAATACTAGAAATTTCATAGAGATTGTTTTTTGCAAAAATTAAAAACATACATTTCAAACATTCAAATCTTCACTTTTCAAACCTTTATATTTTAAGTTTCACCGTGAGATAGTCTTTAAGCGTCAGAATTTTTTTTTTATTGTTTCTTAATAAAGATTGTGAAATTTTATAATGTTTATTTTGTGTTTAGAAAATGATTGTAAGAATAAAAAAACAAAAATATAATAATATTTTTGTCTTTAAAAATGTTATATAAATTTATATTATTTTAATCAGTCAAATTAATTATTTCATATTTCAACATAAATACAGTTGAATCAATAATCATTAATTATACTTTAAATAATGTTTTATTTTAATTAGTGGAGTTAATTATTCCAAACTTCAATATATTAATATAGTATCATATAAATATAATTAAATATTTCTTTAAAATCATTATTAGAATTTGATAATTATATCATATTCTAAATTAACCAAAAATCACATTAAAAATTATATTATTTTTAAATGGTAACAAAATATATTTCATGATACTTAATTAGTTTATAAGAAGTATTTCATATCTTAATTAATACATTAATTTGATTAAATTATTACTAATTTAGTATTTAACCTATAAGTTAAAGAAAGGAGTTTGGAATAATACATCTTTTGATAGCAAGAGTAATGTAAATTATCCATACAAGTCACATTCATATAAATTTATATTTGTATGCATATATTAATCCAATAATATGATTCCTAGAAGTGAAAGTGATTAAGTGGTTTTCATTTTTGAGACAAATAGAAAAGATGTTTATTGAAAACATGTACATTGAAAACCAAAATGTATTTGGTCCAATGGTTGGAGTAATGCATGTGATTGGTGAAATTGTTGGTTTTTCCATGCTGCTATAAGAGAAAGTTTTGTGCTACAAGTTAATAAACACATTCATTACCATTAAATTTCTTCTAAATTTTGTGTGATTCAAGAGTTCTCAGGAAACTAGTAAATTTGCTTTATGGGATTGTAAATACATTTATTGGAGAGAGGTATAGAGTGGTCCTCTTAAAATCAGTCTTGTCCTTTTTTTTTTTCAAGTACCAACTTCTTTTTACGAAAATATTATTTTTGGAAAAATAAAATTAGGGTTAATCGTGTCATTTGTAATGAAACAGCTATCTGATATCATTTAATGTTTAATCTCAAATATGGTATATATATTTTGAAAATTGATGTTAAAGATCTTGTGATAAATAGAAATAATATGAATTTATATTATATAATATAAATGAGTATAAATATTATCTTACAATTGATATATAAAATTAATTTTAATTTAAAATTCATCTTTTCGAGATTAAATTTGATAAGCTATTAGTAAGGGAATATCTTTGAAGATTTTATTTCTTGTGTGGAAGATGCATACAGTACCTTCTGTTCAAAATTGTTCAAAATTTTGCATGAAGAAATATTATCCCAATTAATTAAATACATTACAAGATGAAAGATTTTTAATTATATTATAACATATTTGAATAAGAAATTTAAAGAGGATAATTTATTTTTATAAAAAAACGAGATGTTTTTATGATAAAAAAATATGTTGTTAGATAAAATTCTTTAAATACAATTTAAATTTTAAAATTTAAAAAGAGTAATTAGGTTAATAAAAAATTAAATTTTACTTAAAAAAGTAAAAGTATAATTTTTTTCTATTTTTAAATTTAATTATTTTGTTTTCGGATTTTCTCTTCAACATTATTCAAATAGTTACTTTTTTAGTTAATAGTAATTAATATTTTTCTTAATTATTGTTGATAATTTTTTTGTAGTTAAATTGTTAAGAATTTTTTATTGTTGTTGTAAATCATTTTTATTTCTCACCCGATAGTAGTGAGAGTTTTCTATATCAACATTGCAAAATCTATTTTCGATACGCGTAAACTAAATTTTTTATTCACATTTGTAATGTTTTTTCTTTCTTTTAAACCAATACAAACGTTAAAACATGGACAACTTTTTTAAACAAAAGAAAATATATAAATAACAAAATTTATTTGCTTTTTATTTATATTTTTCTTTTTTATTTATTATTTATTTAAATTCAAACATTAATATACTGTTATTGAAAATGTATCCTCGTTCATTTGAAATCATCAACTGATATACAACTTTGAAATATCTATAATAAAATTTAAAATGTTTGATTATAGAATAATTTATTATTGGTTGACGGTATAATTATTATTTTTTAATATGGTAATACATAATACCTATATCCTTCAATTTAATCTTCATTTTTAAAAAAATTTAACCAAAATAATAATAATTAAATAAAATAAAATAAAGAAAATAAGTGTTAATTATACAAAAAAAACACCATTTTTAAAAATCTTAAAAAATAATAATCTAAATTTTCATAAAATTTATTATTGTGAAATATATATCGTATCCATGATAAAAATATTTTAAAAAAACATCTCATTGTATTAGAAAACTTTTTCTATATGTTGAGCGAAAAGAAAAAACTTTTTCTGTTATTGATTCAAAAGACATGACCACAAATTTTGGACTTTGTGGCCCAATTTCAGTTTTATGCAAAAGCCACACGCACGGTAAGCGAGTGTCTCACATGTACTATATTGTTTTTCATTTTTCTTATAGATTTTTCCTTTTTTGCACCAAACTCGGGTTCATAACTAAATTTGACATGTGACAACACGTAAGTATGTACAGACACATTGACAAAAGTGTTTTAAAACAGCATAAAACTTTAAGAAAATAGATATACATATTTAAGTTACATAAAATTTAAGAATGCAGACTAAATATATTTAAAATTATAAATATTTTTTTAATAGTAAACTGAATTTGAAAAAATAAGAAATAAAATATTACTCACGTCCTCTCAAGGAACATTATTTATTTATATCATTGAAAATAAATTATTACCATGAAACAAACGTATTATACATGAAAGAAAAAAAAAAGTATAAAATATGAATCTTTTCAATGAAAAAGTCACATGATTGATAAAAAAGATAAAATTAGTAATAGATATAATATATTATGTCAAAATAATGTAGTGTTTGTTTTAAAATATTTATAGTAAATAAACTCACGTTACAAATAATGTAGTGTTTGTTTTATATGTTGTAACATAGATGCAACAACATATACAGATCAAACAATGTACGCTTTTCAATTAATTTTTTTGGAAATAATTTATGTTTTTAGTAAACTATACATTTCTTTTGTCTATACTTGCAATATATTTATTTTAGAAACTAAAATCAAGATATCTGATATTGTAGCAGAACTTCAAGAAGAAACGAAGATAATTAATGTTCTCTTGCAATATCTTTCTTCTAATTGTTTACATAATACATTTTAAAACTGCAATCTTACTAATCAAAATATTAAGATATAATATATTATATTGTTATGAAATAAAGTGAATAACATAGAGAATGACGACAGATAATAGAGAAGAGAAAAAAACAAGAGAGAATAGAGAATGAGAGAATAGGGAGCAACTCATCTGTCTATTATTATTGATAGGAAGAGTCCTATTTATAGATACAATATGTAATCCATAAAGGAAACAAATCAACTTAGTTAA
>Ga0214545_1000692_pt1 | contig 56937 bp, 29 predicted proteins | sample CNSS4metaG_FD_160064 | JGI IMG/M metagenome (GOLD analysis project Ga0214545, IMG submission 160064) | Root nodule microbial communities from cowpea collected in UCLA plant growth center, Los Angeles, California, USA - CNSS4 | ecosystem: Host-associated > Plants > Roots > Nodule | place: USA... | reverse complement strand
AACAGATAAGTGTTATTCCCAAAATATCCAACTACCACCCTTGAAGAAAATTCAAGGCAACTGCCCATACACAAATCAGCCAATAGAGCCTACTGAAGATTAAACAACACAAAATAAAAATCTAAAGGCCAAATGGCGTCATCCCAATACAAGGTACGTTAGTTATAATACCTCATCATTTAAAGCAGCAAATACTGCATTCAGGTTATCAGCCTGGGCCAAATACTCATCAAAACCTCTATCTCCATGCAGAGAAGTAAAGATAGAGTGTCGAACAGTAACATCAGCATCTGCAACAGCAGAAATAAGAAGCTTCTCCACAAGCTTCAGACAATCAAAATCAGTTAGCAACAAAATAACAATAATAACAAGAAAAAAAAAAGACTAAACAACAAAATAACAATAATCTTATCCCACTAGGTGAGGCCAGTCATATGGATCACACAACGTCATTGGACTCAATCAAAGTATATATTTTCAGAAATATTATTCTATACCAGATCCCTTTTTAATGATTTCCTCTAAATTTATTCTTGTGCTCCCTTTATTTCTTTTCTAAGGATTAAAAACCATGTAATCTACTCTCCTCGCCAGTGCCTCAAGTGGCCTTCTTACATGTGTCCAAATCACCTTTAACCAATTTTCTAACATCTCATCCATCATAGGTGTCACATAAATGTCTCTTCAATCATTTCTAAATATTTAATGCTAATAAAAGAATAAAAAGCATAAAAAAAAATACAACATACCCAGACAGCAACATTAAACTTATTAAGAATATGCCTTTTAACAAAACTACCAATTCTTGAAACCCGTGATTTCCTTAACAACCACTTTACAAAGCTAATTAATAAGCACTTTGGTGGCACGTAACTACTTTGAAAAAATATTGTTAAATAAATTTGCACGCCCCTATATTTTTTGGATGTTCAAATGAATCCATTGGGTTACATTAGTTTCGAAGTTTTCAAAAAAGGTCCCTGCCATTAGATCGCTTTTATACATTGTTAGATTCAGTAACCCAATCAGGAGTTGTTGAAACTGTACACCAGATGACTTGCATTTAAATCCCATATAGTTGAAAAAAAAAACTGATTAGGTCACTGAATCCAGCCTACAATTAGAAAATTATCATAAAGCTCAAATACTAGAAGAGTTAGAACCCAACTACAATTTTTAAAGACTATGCTGGTGACTATGCTGGGCATCCAATTACAACAATTTTAAATATAGGAACATATCTGAACATCCCCAAAATTAAGAGAACTACGCTGGGGGAATTCATTTCTTTCCAACAGCACCACATACATAGGGGAAAGAATATATATTCTCTAACTCCTAACAAATTTTGAATAAAAACCTATTCCACAATCCAACATCCAGAAAATGGATTTGCAAATCTAACTATGAAATGGCACCATGCACCAATAACTTCTTTAGATTATAAGCCAGCTGCTCTTATCCATATGACTCTCGTTAGAGAAATAAATTCTAATAGGCTTAAGCAGGTCTACCAAAGGAGAGTCAGGAGGTATGCAAGGCATAATAACATCTATATAATAAGAGGAATGAAAACTGGCAGATGTTACTGTTATTACTAAACAAGGAACTCTGATAAACAATAAAAGCAAATTAAGTGGGCGTCACACTTTTCTAGTGGGTACATGGGAGCGTATCCATCTTTGTAATCTACCGAGATCCAGTGCTATACATACCCATATTATGACAGGGTCTGAACTTAGGGTTCAACAATTCTTCTACTCTTCATCTAACTTCAGAACCAGTTGCATCAAATTGTATTCCCTCTCAGATTATTTTAACATTAATATCTTCACAGATACCAATCCTAATTGAGAACTAACTTTATCAGCATATCTTACATGACCTAATAACTCAACATTGGGTTCAACAGATATGAAATACACAACTTTGTGGAAATTATTCTCTGGTTTTTACTTTGCTTGACTTCCCTTCATTTTCTTGGTCATTCCTTTCACTAACTTGCTAAACCTTTAAAAGTAACAAAGAAAAACTGTATCAACTTCTAACTTCTTTCTGCTAGCTTAAATAGGTTTGCACTTAACCATAAACTATATAATACCACAATCCAAAAGTTTCACAAACCAAAACCCTATCAAAGTTAGAAATCAAATGACCAAAACCAAGCACAGAACACCAATTAAAGAAGCTTCTCCCAGAATAAAAACTTAAAGAACAAGTAATAATATTTCTGAAAAATGAAACTGAACAAAAGATATAAAATGTGTTAAATCACAAAACCTCCTCCACAAGGCGCCGGCGCTTGCCCCCTGAACGAGTCAGCCTGCTAGAACCAAAATGTGTGCATGCTATAGCAGAGAAAGAACTGGCGATTAATCTGCAACAACATAGGGCTGCATCTTTTCGTGTAGCCCCATCGTCGTCATCCAAATAGACAACAACTGATTCTCTAGCAAACTCAAGTAGTTCATGGCCCTATATCAACAGAATAAAATGAAATTAAACCTCTAGTAATTCCCAACAACTTGTAAATAAAATAAAATAAATATTTTCAACAAATATGAATGTCATTAAAGAAAATAAGCAACAGAACCTTAAAGTTAAAACGAGCAAGAGTTTGCAAAGCAAGTTGTATAAGAGCAGAGCCATTAAGCTCTGAGACTTGCTGAGGTGTATTTACTATTGTCCCTCTGCCCACGCTTTGTGAAGACCTCCCCAGATGATAATGGGATTTAGAAAGAACCATAGATATGCTGTCTAGTAACCGGTCTTGAATGGTTGGCAGCAGAGACGGAATGCTGCATAAAAAATAAAACAATGATAAATATGCCTTTCAAAATCAATCACAAGAAAGGTTATAGACTTTGCTCTAAGCCAACACTATACCTGGTACTTATTTGCTCCAGGGCTTCCACAAGCACAGTAGAAAGGCCAGTAGAAAACATTATATCCAAAAGTCCTCGTACATGAGGTTCCATTGCTGAGCCCATTGCTTTAGCAATACTTCCAACACAAGCCAGGGCCTCAAGTGAAGGTTTGATCCTACGTGGAGCAATCTACATTAACAAAATGACCAAACTGTCAATTCAGATCCTTAATAGGACGAAATAACCAAGCACTTCTCTAGATAGGAAAATTATGGCACAAAACTAGCATCCAATAACAGTGACTGAAACATACCGCCTCACGTAAGTGAGTAGTTATTGTCGGCAAATAATGGATGAGTTCCCCATCCAGTGCCCCGGCCATCTCTCCGAGAGCAATGAACCCACTATCACGATCTTGTGGTGCTTTCAAGACAGAAAGAATATGATCCATGCATATCTGCAAGGAATTTCATCTCCATGGGCACTCAAACAAATAAATTTTAAACTTCCACAATAGTCTTCATTTTCCAAGTCATCCCAGACTAAGAAAGCATAATAAAGTAATAGAGCAACGTTCACATACAGTTAAGTAGTTGGTGACAAAACGATCCCGTAGAAAATGTGCAATGCGAGGCAACAATGAAGTTATGCTCAGGCGAACAAGTCGATCCCTGTGCTCAAGGTATCTGAGAACAATTTCGGCAACTTCACGGTATCGCGACATCATAAATTCACCAGTATTCCTGCACAACCATAATTAGCGATGTATGAATGATAGCATACCCAGGTAAGAGATTTCTTACTATAAAGAATGGAAAACATGCAGGGACCAGGGTAGTTAATATTTTGACAGTCATCATAACAGCATGGATGGTTATGATTTGAGAACTGATTGGTTAAGCTGTCATTAAGTTTAGAAGATTTTAACTACAATGTGATAGGTGTTCAGTGGTTAATAGAGTATTGACTGAAAATTGTGGAGAAAAGTTAAGGACAACAAGGACTCTCAAATTTCCTGAGTGTTGAGTTTCCTTTTGTACACTTCCTGGTTTTTTATAGAATCAGGTAAAAACACCCCAACCCATTGTTATTATCAAAATGAACGTATTAAATTGAGCAGAGTGCTCTACAATACTTAATTTGGATTCCAGAGTCACAGACTCCTCCAGAGAGATCTCTCTCCTCTTAGGTAATTCTCATATTCTTCATAACTCTCTCCCCTTACCTCACACTCCCCCATATACCTGAATGCCCATACAAACAGCAATCTCAAGCTACGTCCTCTCTCTCCTCTAACTAATTTTCATTCCCTGGCCCCACTTTCTTTCTTCTAGAACACACATTCCATATTTTGGGCCTATCCTGATTTATTTCACTCGTTTTCTTCTCCTGCTGTACCAGCCCACTATCCAGTGCCCTATCAGTTTTCTTCTGTCTCGAACCTGTGATATCTCTTTTATTTAGATCTTGAAAACAGAATAAAATCAATAAAATCCCTATTTATTTTTCTTTTCTACTTCATCTAAATATTATCCAATTCTCTAACAAAATAGTGTGAAAAGATTAATAACTAGTATCTGCCACAAATTTCAAAATCCAAGTATATAAAAAAAAGGATAAATTTATTACAGTAAACCAACTCTTGATTTTACTGCATTCTCATATAAATTAACTATTCACAAATCTGCAATATAAGGTTGATAATACTAATCTCCATCATAAGCTATTCATAATTTTTTTTTTGTCTAAATCACGATTCGTGAAGGACAGAACATTTGGCGCCACACACGTTGCCTAGTGATGGTAACAGTCACCAATACCACACTATAGTGACACTACAAGATTCAAAATCCAAACCGCAGACATGTTTTCAGTAGAGGCCATTGCAGCTCCAGTTGTGGCCAAAAAGCAGAACTAGTGTAAGGAGTTTCAAAAGGACATGTTGACATCTTCTAACAATTGTGATCTTTAGGGAAAACCCTTTTTTTCCTAATTTTCCTACCAAATCACAGTCCCTAGTGTCCAGACAGATGCACCCATCTCCAACAGTATTTCTGCAGCCCTATGTTCATGTTGCACCCTTTGTTCAGTCCACTGTCACAGTAGATCCCACTTTCTTGAAACAGATATTTCAAGTTTCATCTTTTACCAAAGCAGGTTCTCTTCTACCACTTCTTTACAATTTCTATCTTGGGTACTTTTATACATTTGACCAGCTGCTTATATATAGTACACTTTTATATCTCATACAAAGTATTTTGTAGCAGCCATCAAACTATAGGATTGTTCGAGTAGCCTGCTCCGCAGCAATGACCAGGCTTGATAACTATGTCTAGTACCAGTGCTGAAGTAAACCATGCAAGAATTTCCAAGATTGCAGATGTTGCGAACATAAATTTATTCACATATGCACTCCACATACACAAGCATATAATAAATTAATAATGATCACAAAAGGGAAAACAGACACTTGTTTATGTACAATTCTAGATTGAAAAAATCAAACAATGCGTATTGAAATTAACCTCAAAAGCTCTCCAACAGCAAGCAGTGAACCATGTATGCTGTGCACAGGTGCATTTTTACCCAACCCATCTTGCGTTGCTTCAAACATTCGGTAGTACCTATCATCAAAAAGAAAATGAAGGATTCACTTTCAGATTTCCAGAAACACAACAGCATACTTATGCAAATGAAAACCCCACAGAAAGCCCTGGTCTGCTTGATCCCTCAAATATCAACAGCATAATCATCAATGTGTATTCAAATGACCAAAGATATACCCTTTTTCTGTAGTTATTCACAGGCCGATTATATTAAACTTTTATTGATTACTGGTCCAGCCCATAATTTTTATTACCAGCATGGAGAACACAATAAAGTAAAAAGCTCAATGACTTAATAAAAAATTTGGTGCAATTTATTACTGCAGAACCAAGCATTATCTGAGGCAGCAAACAGAGGAACTCCTTGTTTGAAATAGCAAACAACTTTGACATTGTCAGTTGAATGAAATTGTATTTTAACATAATCATGAAGAGATAAATTATCATAAAATGACTGCCATAATCATTCGTGGTTAGGATGAGAACATCAGCTTTCAAAGTGAATTCATTGATTGAGTCTACTGATTTGATTTGATTTTTCAAACTTCTCAGTGACAGTTTATTTGAAGTTCATCTAATCTAAGTACATCAACCGTCACCAAAGGCTAGCGACAAAACAGCATTACTACCGCCTACCAGCTTCATATTTACTATAGCTTTAAATGTTATACATCCTAAGAATTAAAGAACTAACCACTGCACACGCCATCGTGTCTCGCGCTTCTCGATAACACGAAGGCAAGCTCGTAATGCCTCCACGGCCCGCTCACGAACTGGCAACGCTGGATCTCTCAGAGCAACCCAGATAGCATCGACAAACTCTGGCACGTGGACATTGAAAACAGTGGAAGCATTTTCTGCCATTTCCTGCATGAACAAAATCAAACGACGGCACATACTCTTAGGAACAAACCGGTTCTAAAGTTATGATGGCATTAAAAAACAGTCGAAATTCATTGAAAGAATTTGTGAATAAATAAATTCCAAAGGGATGGAAACAGGCAGGATAAAAGAAAACTCACCCATTAGAAAATGAAATTCAAGAATCAAAACATCGAGCAATTTTCATCAAAATAAGAGCAATAGTAATGGCACTTACTTTCAAGATTAAGACAGCAGCAAATCGACGATACTCCACTCTATTCCCTCGAAGCCAATCCAGGGCAATTTTAACCTGAAAAAGATGGGCAAAGGAAAAATAAAAATACAGCAGAGTGAAGTGAAGTCGGAGACCAAGATAAAAGAATGCAGTGCAAGAACCTGGCGTTCGACTTCATCGGCGGTCATAGCCCCGCCAGCCCTAGCGAGGTGACCAAGAACCCTACTAGCAAGAACCAAGATTTCGGGATCACGCTTGGTGTCGAAGACAATTCGCATGTAGCTGGAAAATCTGGAGACCTTGGAAGCATTCTCCCCAAGCGCCACATCTATCAACTCGTCAATAGCCCTGAGAGCTCCCAGATTCTCCGCCACATCGCCGCTCTCCAAAAGGCTGGATATCCTATCATACAACTGATCCATAAATCGAGAAAATGCCTCACCGCTAATGTCACGAGCTTCTTCCTCCAGATGCTTCTTCAGTGCAAGGGAAGCACCCTCCTGAGCGAGTGAGTGTGTGTGAGTGAGTGAAGTAAAGTGATTAATACGATAGAAACTGAATTGAATTTGAATTGTATGTGATTACCTTGGGAGTGCCGCGAGTGCATAAGTCGGCGAGGATGCGGTTGAGAGCATCGCCGGGTCCCGGTCCGACGGAGGGCGGGCCTATGTAACGGTGGGACTGAGAGGCGGTGGCCATTTATTTGGGTAAAAGCTGAGCCCTAAATTAGTTAGTTAGGATTGAGAGAGAGAGTGTGGAAGTATTAATGAGAGAGAGAGAAAGGGAGGGAATATTTTAGAATGAGAGGGAAGGGTAGTGTAGAGTCCGACATCGCTGCATCATCGCCATGCCTACTTCTCAACTGAGGGATTCAGTATAGAATAGGGAGGTGTCAGGTGGACTACCTCTCGTGGAATGTAATTCACACCCACCAACAACTTTATTATATATTTCTCATTTCTAATTTTATGTTTATCTTTATTTTAGTTAGTACCAACGACAACTATTATATTTTTTTATTTTATCGATTAACTTAGTTTTATATAATTATGGGTTCTTGAACAAGTTCTTGTTCTTGATAGGTAGTACTATCATTATATTATGAAAAAATATTAAAAAAATAAAAAATATATATAATAAAATTATATTGTGCATAAAAAAGGAAAATAGCCACGATCAGTTATAATTTTTTTTTTTTTTTTACCAATAGTTCCAAATAGTTCAAAAATTTGTCACTTGACATTAATTAAAAAAAGTTAACAAAACTGTCAATTATAAAGATCATACAAATAATACTAATCAATGTCTTTTGACATCAATTAAAAAATTATTGATTAACATCAATTGATATTATTATTTTTTTTCAAATATCAGTTAAGAAAATATTTACAAATTCTGACTAAAGAATAACATCAACCCAAATCTACTACAAAAAAATAACTTTTTTTATACTTTTAAATTCTTAATAACTTTTTAGTATTTAAATATTTTTTCGTTTTTAATAATAATTAAAATAATTAAAATTCATTAAATTTATTTTTTCTATTCACAAAATATTTTAAAAATAGAATGATTTAAAATAAAATTAATTTAGTTTCAATGTAATTAAATATCTTAAAAATTACAAAATTTCTTACCCGAATAGAAAAGATGTGCTAAATATATATTTAATGTAGAACTTAATCATTAGCTTTCAAGAATAGGAAGTTATACACAAGAAGTTATTTTATATTCATCATGGTGATTAACTATTTTATAACTTCCTGATTAACTCTACCCTTGAAATGAAAACTCAATTAAGAGTCTAATAATTGATTTTTTAATAAACTATTTTCTATCTTTTTTTTTTATTTATCGTTCAACCCATTTTTTTACATCATATATGTAAAATATTTATTAACTTTATCATTGATCAGTATTAAGAAATTTAAATTATTATTTTAAGTTGAGTTTTTTTTTTGAACTACAATTTTTTATCCACAAATTAAAAATAAACAAAGTTTAAAGATCAAACTATTAGTTTTAAATATTCCATCGCGCAATTGTTCACTCTGCTTTAACTATTTATGTTGCTATTCAACAGTAACAATATATGTATGTATGGTAATATTATTAATTTAATAATAACCATTAAAAAAATATATCAAATATGATTTTTGATTAATAATAGTACAACAACTTTTATACCCATAACATATGGGTATTAAATTCTCTAATGTAATGCATAAAATAAAATGTAAAAAAAAATCTACAAAGAAACCCCAAATGGAATGAAAGAGAACAAACCTAGAAAATCAGAATTCAATATAGGTAAAACGTCTCATATTTTCCTTAAAATGATTTTATTATCAATTTAAAATGCTATTAAATTATCATTTACGTGTATTGTTTAAAGAAATTCATCCCCTTATCAATATCCAACTGTAAAGAAAAAAAAATACTAAGATTAGTGTTTTTACAAAATCTCTTTTCTCCATGCAAATAATTCTTAAAGAAAAAAAAATGTGTTTTAGAATTTAAAGTAGTTAATTGTACAAAATTGATGGAGAAAGTAAATGTTAGGATAAAATATATACCATTTATAGAGACTTAAAATAATTAATTTTACAGAAAATGTTTCTAATAAGACGAAGTAAGAGATTAAAAATATCATATAACGAGGCATTAAGATTTAGGATTTGATAACTTGCTAATCCTGGACTTATTATAAAGAGTAATAAAACATTATGATAGGAGAGTTAATTTTGTGAGTTGGCACACCTTAAATTTGAAATATAAATACCCCATACTCTTCTCCAAAACCCAAAACCCCAAACTTCTATTCTCACCATGATGAAGAAAAAATGCAGTTCAGGTCGCCAAAAGATTCCAATCGAGAAAATAGCAAAAAAAGTCACCTACAAGTCACGTTTTCAAAGCGTCGTTCTTGGGCCAACAGTTACTGTGCCCGGGCCCGGGCCCAATCGATTTGGGCCTTATGATGCTGAGATTTACGCTAATGGCACCGGTTTGAGTTTTCCATATTGATTAAAGACTAGTACCTCGCTACCCGTATCCTTATTTTCCATTCTAATAAAATTGTTGTAAAATCTTAGAATAATATAAAAAGATGGCTCTTTATTATTGCGTTTGTTATTACATGTACTAAATTCCAAAGTGGTGGATGTTACATGAGAGAATCAACGGCAGATCGTAACAACACACACAAAAAATATCATTAATTGCCTGCATACAATTGTCATTTTCCTCCATTAATATTAATTGACTATTTTCTAATAAAAATAATTGTATGCAGTGCTTTAAGGAGAAACTTTCAAAGGAATAGTCATAGGAGGTGTACATTTGCAGTAGAATAAGAATGTCAAACATTTTCAAACCTGTCATATGTAAGTGCGAGTAAAAATACGTTAAATACTAAACTTAAAATCTATCTTAGACCAAAAACGATTACTAAGAAAAGTCATTTTAAAGAAATTTCGTAAGCTTGCTAGTTAGTATATAGTGCATAATATATTATTATATTTTTCTTCTTCTTATTTTTATTCTTATTCTTATTATTATTATTATTATTATTATTATTATTATTATTATTTAATATAGTACTTATATAAAATATATAGTTCATGTATTACAGTTTACATACAATAATGATGTAAAACTCGGGTATTATTAATATTCATATAGAGGTATAACTGACCTAGGTTGAGTTTTATATAATCTTTTATTCAACCAATTTAAATTTAACTGGGTAAAGAATTATCAAATTTACCGCAATCAAGCTCAATTATAACTGAAATGGGGAACAAGTCCAGTAATTTAAATAATACTTTAAAATAAATATTTCAAATATTTTTAATAATAATAAAGATGTGAGATAATTATAATTTATGATGCACAGATACGATACGTGTGGATACGACACATATTCGATATGTCGTCAATATGTTTATTTCATTTTTAAAATAATAAGGATACGATACGTGATATATGAATATTGAAAAATGTACGATCATTCTTACAAACCTAATAAATATATATTTGTTAATGTCCAAATCTAATTTTTTTAATTAAAGACTAATTATTTTAGTAGTCAAAACCTTGTAGTGACCAATTTAAAACCAATTCATAATTGAAACTATTTTAATTATCAATTATAAATTTTTGGTACTATTTTAGTTGTCATTTTGGTCACTATATAGGGATTAATTATTTTTTGTCACTAAAATTGGCCACTATTCAAATATTTTATTGTAATATATTACTACTTTATAAATTAAATACTTCACTGATAAGTATCATTAAAATATCCTAAAATATCGGATACGATATATATGTGATACCCAAGTTAAAGTATTAGTACATCATAACTTATAATACATAAAAAAAACATTTATACAATAAAATATAATTTTTTAAGAAATAGAAAATAATATATTTATTTGTATTATGTTTTTATTTTGTAATTGTATTTATGCGGTTTGAATATGATTTCGTTTTTCGTTAGGTACAACTCATTTACCTATCTTATACTACGTATAAACAAATAAAACTTTCAAACTTGAGCATATTTTGCAAGCGTCACAAATAGACAAAATATTTACCTTGTTCAATGTCAGCATGATTTTTATTTATCATTATTTATGACAGTAAAATTATTCGTGAAAATAGTGAAATTTGTATAAATAGTTGGTGAACAACAAATAAACTTACAGGTAGATAGAATAGGTTGGATCTACAACAATCTCATAATAAATCACAATTAATAAAAAAACATCTTTATTTTATTTCTTGTTATCATTATTCGACTATATTATTTCAATTATAATTCTTTGTTTAGAGAGATTAATATAGGAGTAAAATTAGAAATATAATAATATTAAATATTTTGGAACAGGTGTGTGATAGTTGGATCCCCGACAGAGGTGTGAGAAACGCAGATGTACGCAAGTGTGACGGCGTACGTGCACACTCTGAACACGACACCCTTTGCCCAACTCTCTACAGCTCATTGCCTCATTTTCATATCACTTTTTTCTGTTACCTTTGTGTTACAACTGTATCACTCCGATCCTGCCACGTCAGATAACACCATTTTATCACAATCATACATAATACTAAGGGATAAATATGTTTTCGATCGCTCAAGTTTAAGCGAAATTTGGGTTTAGTCTCTTATTAAAATTTTTGATAAATTTAGTCATTTATTTTTTAAAATACGTGAATTTAGTTCTTTTAACCAAATTTTGTTAAGTTTATCTGTCATTTCAAGTGCATTTCATGATAGTATTTAAATTATTTATACTGTTTGACACATTTTTGCTTCAATGTTAATTTAAATACTATCATGAAATGTGCTTGAAACGTCAGATAAACTTAACAAAATTTGGTTAAAAAGACTAAATTCACGTATTTTGAAAGATGAATGACTAAATTAGTCAAAATATTTGATGATGGACTAATTCCAAATTTCGTTAAAACTTGAGGAACCAAAAACATATTTAACCCTATTTAACCCTGATATTAATTCAATACTAATATATAACTATTAGGGAAGAAGTATATTTTGACACCACAAATTCCCCTGTTTATTATATTAATAATTTTATCACTAAAATTTAGTGTCAAATGAACGTAGAAATAAGTGGTGTCAAACCATCTTTTCTCTTCCATTTTATTTAATATGTATGTCATAGTTATTATCTCATGCGATATAGTTTAATATTATGTCACTAATTAATTGTTAACACTATTGTAAAAGAAATTATATTTAAATTCTTTTTAATCGAGATTCTTGATTTATATGAATGATAAAATATTATCAAGGAAAAATGTCTTAGTTACATTTGAAAAAAATAGTTATAGATGATAGGGTGTATACTTTTATATTAAAGTTAATTAAATTTTGTTGGCTCATATTACCTATAAAATAAAATTATTAGTAAAAGAAATTAAGTGAATGATTGAGCCATTTAATACTGTGTTCACTGTTAATGTTTCCGTATTTGGTGATTTTGATGTTGAGATTAGAGTGGGGTTGGTGTTTTTTATTTGGTAAATAGAACAGTGAAGATGTGGTATATTTTGAGTTGGTTAGAAGGGAGAAAGGTATTCATTAATGCTCCTTTATTTATTTTTTTAATTTAGCATTTACTAGAGAGGTTTTGGAATTATTAATTATGGTGTATTTAAGATAAGAGAAGAGTGGGGAATAGAAAAGTCTTAGATATCTTATCACCTTATTTTTAATTGAAATCGTTGATTTACAGAATTAGAAATAACGTACGAAAATTTAAATTGACTAAATGGGTAATAAACATGGAAGAGTATATATAAAAAACAAAATGAATAAATTTTTATGGTAAATAAAAGTAATAGAGTATATTAAAAAAAAAGAATTAATTTGTAAAATTTGGAAGTAAAATATTAATTAGTAATTAATGATAGAAGAGAAAGAAGAAAGAATAATGAATCTCCACCAGGTTACAGGCTGTCACATTCAGTTTCTTGTTTCTCTCTCTTTCAGTGTCACCTGTCAAATGTAGCAATGAATATATGAATACGAGTGAGCAGTTGCTTCATTCAAGCCCAAATCCATTGGCCACTCTCTCATATTAATTCAATTCATTCTAATCGATTCGATTATTCTTTCTTTCAATATGGATCCGTGCCCCTTCGTGCGGATTCTCGTCGGAAACCTCGCCGTAAAATCTCCGGCGTCGTCGAAGCCTTCTTCGTTCTCCGGCAAAGTGCACCCTTCCACTTCTTCCTTATTCTGCAAGATTCAACTGAAGGGAGTGGATTGCGAGGATTCCCTTTCAAGCAGCAACGTGTGCAGTGTTCCTCTGATAACGGAATGTGACCCACAGCCTCGGTCGCTGGCGGCGTCATTCGATTTCTCCAAACCCAAAATCCTGAAAGCGTCAAAGAAAGCCCAGATAAAGATATCGGTGTACAAGGGTGCGGCCACTCCCTCCTGCATCTTCACCTCCGCCAAATTAATCGGCAAAATCTCCATTCCCCTCGATCTCACGCTCGCCGAATCACGCGCCTGCACTTTCCACAAGGGTTGGCTCCCCCTCACCAAAACCACCAACCAGGCCCAGTTACTTCATCTAACTGTCCGGGCCGACCCGGACCCGCGCTTCGTCTTCCGCTTCGACGGCGAACCGGAGTGTAGCCCCCAGGTTTTCCAAATCAAAGGCGACGTCAAGCAACCCGTTTTCACTTGCAAGTTCAGCTTCAGGGACAAGAACCCCGCTCACTTCCCTTCGCCCAACGCTAACAATACCACCGCCGAGCGGAAAGGATGGTCCATCACCGTTCACGACCTTTCCGGCTCGCCGGTCGCCGCCGCCTCCATGGCCACGCCCTTCGTCCCTTCCCCGGGTTCGCAGCGGGTCAGCCGCTCCAACCCCGGGGCCTGGCTCATAATCCGCCCCGACGGAGACGGCACGTGGAAGCCCTGGGGCCGCCTCGAGGCCTGGCGCGAGCCCAACAACTCCAACGCCGTGGGCTACCGATTTCAAATCCTCCCCGCCACCGCTGACCCAGTCACCCTCGCAGGTTCCACCATCAGCTCCCAACACGGCGGGAAATTCACCATCGACGCTACCTCCGGCGTCACCCCGTTGAGCACTCCGCGCGGCAGCTGGGATCTCGGTTCCGGGTCAGGGTCCGGGTCCAGTTCAGATTTCGGATTTGAACAAAATTCGTTTTTTAACAAGGGGTTTGTGATGTCAGCGACTGTGGACGGTGAAGGGAAGTGTAGCAAGCCCGAAGTGGAGGTTGGGGTGCAGCACGTGAGTTGCACGGAGGATGCTGCGGCTTTCGTTGCTCTCGCGGCGGCCCTGGATTTGAGTATGGACGCTTGCAAGTTGTTCTCCCACAAACTCCGGAAGGAGTTAAGGCAGTAGATTCTGGATTTTGTCGTTTCGAGGTGAATTCCTCTGTCATTTTGCGTGCAACTAAGGCTCTGTTCTGTCACCATACCGGAGAGAGGAGGACTCAGTTTTTTTTTTTCTTTTTTTTTTTGGGTTTTGAGTTTGAGTGAGGATGTACAGTTAGGAAATTATTTGGCATTTTTTCTAGCACAGACATAAAGTTTTGAATTCTTGTTTTGCTTTGCTTACGGATCCGATGTTCTTGTATTCTTTTATTCTTCGTTTTTTATATGAAGAGTTGCTCTGTACAGAGTTTTTAATTCATGTGTGGTGTGCTGGAATTAAGATAAGACGAGAGTTCGATGATGATGAACTTCAGAATCCTATGTGATATTAAAATTGCATGCGTGCGTGATCTCTGATATGAAGTTATAATGTTTGATTTTTCATTTGTTGCAGAAAGCCACGTACTGACATCTATTATTATTTTATTTTCTGAAAAATAAGTTTGAAACTATTTGTTGAAATAGATGAGATCCAAAGTAAAATGTTGTAATGGAGTACGAAAAAGAGGTGTGGTGGTATGAGAAGGAGCAAAGCATAAGGCCAGGCTGTAGACAGCAAAAATGCTTTTGTCCACATCAAACATTAATATAATATTTCTTCAAATTTCCTCTGTCTTCCACTTAACTTCCAAATACTAACATATACCAAATTTATAGCCACATTTCAATTCAAACCAAATCAAAATCAGTACCAAGACTTCTCCACTTCAATTTCCGTTTCTATCAGAAACTAACGGCTTTCAAGGATTAGTTTTTTCTTTTTGAATAATCAATACCAAGGTTTACAATCATTCACATTGTGTTTGTTCTTTTTATCGGCAGAAAACATAGCACTTGAGGTATTTTAATCATTTATAAGATTAAAATATACTTCTTTTCCTTATCATCTTCACATCCATACAACCTCATTTTCTAACCAATCTCTTTTCTTTCTCTTTCCACAGGGATAACAAGTCAAAGTCCTAAATTTTACTGCTTTCAAATATACTTCACTTTAATTTCAATTTTAAATTCGCTCAACATCTTTCTCAAACCACAATCTTTGAACTTTTCTCATATATCTTATGTCCTTAATTGTTTATTTCTTTCAATTAATTCTTTATATTAATTATAAAATTAAATTTTAAAACAATCTTAAAATAAACTATAACAGTTAAAAAGTTCATAAATTACTTGTCAAAATTTAATTTACATATTTTAAAAAAAATTATTAGAAGTCGTAGTTATATATGTAAAATAATACACAGTAAACTCTATAGGACAGTAGTATTGACAGGTAGCAGAATGACAGAGAGAAACTTGTAAACCGTGATGAAGCTTAACCGCAGCTTGAGGCCAGCAATTGCACCACTAAACAAGATGAAAGAGTAACCAGCATTATCCATAAATTAATGTATTTATACAATGCAGTGATTTGTAAGGGACGAAAAGGTTCAATTTGAATTCAACTTGACTCACCATATGACTCAACTGCTGTATTTTGGTGCAGAGAGTAGTTGTCGACAACTGGAATGGACATGTACCCTTCCATGGCCCACAAGAATCATCCTTTCTGTAAGCTTCAAAGAGAGAAAGATGACAGTATAAACTAATCCCTACCTTCCAATTACTCATTTCAAACTTAGCCAACTCATCACTCATCATATTAAACTAATACACACACAAATGCTACCACATACTTCATCATATATATTTTTTAGTACATTGATAATGCCAACGATTTCAAATTCTTTTAGTAGGATTTCATTTTAAATTCTGTAAAAACAAATACTCCACACTAATATTATATTATGATCACACAAAAATGTTTCTTTTAATAGAATTTAATATCAATAAGAAATTATAAAATTACATAAAAGACAAATGCATTTAATTAATCCTACTCATAATTTTATAATAGATGAACTTTAACTAATGAGTAAAATGCATAATTTTGTAAGTTCAATTATTTTTCTAATTAATGAAATTAAACGCTTGCAAAAAATGTGTACAAAAATGTTACCTTAAAAAATTTCTCCCTTCCATTTTCTCTTGAATTCAATTTTTTTAAGAAAAATATTTCCCTAACCTTTCTTTCCACTGTACCAAAGCATAAAAGAAGAAGAAAAGAAATAGATAGGATATTGTAACGAGAGATCGAAACAAGAAGACTAATGGGGGAAAGGAAAAAGAAGATTGCACGCAAGTAACAGAACTAGCAGCAAAATATGAAATAGCAGTAGACAGTGGAAAAATGAAACTAGTTACATATTCAAACTTTGATATGAATATCTACAAGCCTACCTCTGTACCTTTGACGGTCTTACCTAAGCATTTATCTTTTTGACAGGCAAAAGTGTTCAAATATCAACATGGGTCGAAACAAAAACTCTAATCTCCCAGATCTTCTCCAGAACAGAAAGACCATGCTTTTAGTCTGTTGCAATGGCGTCAACAATGTCCCCTTCGTTTATAATTTGTGGCAACGTATCCAGATCAGTTCGGTCCTCTGCCACACTCTTGAGGATGTAGGAATCAGATGAATCACCTTTGAATCCATCCTTAATAGAATCATTATTCTCATTGGTATGAGAAATATTCTGAGTATTGTTAGTTTCACTCACTTCAGTGTTATTATCTGTTTCATCTGATGCCACAGATTTTGTTGGGTTTTGTAGTACACCACCCTCCAGATTAGAAGATTCACCTGCAGCTGCATTTCGCTTTTCTAATTCAACAGGGATTGCCGAGTAAGAACCAAGCTGGTTTTCTTCAGAGACCTTATTGCCACCCTGCACTACTCCTTCAGTCAGTACATTTTTTACTTCCCCGGTTACTGTTGTGTTCACGGTACCATTTTTAGTTTGGTATGATTCAGAAAACATCACCGTTTTATTCAGTTCAAATGAAGTATTGGCACTGATTCCTGTCAAGTTATTGCTACCTCCAGGAATCACTATTGTCAGATTAGTGCCTGCTTCTGAATGACTCGTGGTAACATTGTGTAGACGTGAGCTATAGACAGCGTTGGACAAGCTCGCATTGGAAGACTGCTCACTCGCCAATTCAGCTTCTTTATTATTAAAATCCGAGTTTACATCATGGTTTTCCAAAAGTGACACAGTTTCAGTGCTAGTTGTACTAGTATCGTGAGTCACAGCACTAGATGCATCATCCCCCTTGTAATGTTGCTCCCGAGCTTCATGACTGTTGTGCTTTTCAACTGAACCATCTGTTTCCTGCTCCTTACTACTGTTTTCTTTCTCACCACTCTCCTCTTCCTTTTCTTCCTCATTGTCCGGCAGATCTTCATCACGATCAGTATCCGCTGCTGATTGCTCTTGATCACTCTCATCTGTCTCATCATCTCCTCCACCCGTTTCATCTTCCATCCCATCGCTTTTGCTTTCTCCTTCCTCTTCCTCATCTCCTCCTACTCTCACTTCATGCTTATCATCATTTTCTTCAAATTCATGCTCATTTCCTTCTTCTTCATGTTCATCGCGGTCATGCTTATCTCCATCCTTACCCGGATGAAGATCTTTTCTACCAAGTTTCGGAGTCGGATACACAGTCTGAGTTCCAACTGCCACTTTTCTATGATTTTCATCGTATTCACTTTTCTTATCACGCGAGTGCTTAACCTGATAGATCAACCAGAAGCAAACGCCCAGCAACAGAATAATCTGCAGAGTATGCTTTACCTTGATGCCTCTGGTTCTGTTGTTCCTACTTGACGATCGCTTAATCATGATGCTTAACTTACTCAGAAACTCCTAATAGTAACTTCTTCGAATGGCCAGGCCAGACTCCCTGCTTTCAAAAAAGCATAATTAAAGAACTACGTGAACAATTATCAGTAATGTAAAGATACAATAATAAACCACAAATTCCTCTATCAAATCAACGGCAACGAAACAGTATTTAAACTGAAAGCTCCAGAGTTCCAAGAAATGAAAAAAAAAAAAAAAAAAAAAAAGGATAAACCATTTAACATTAACTTGGAAACAACATTTATTCACCATGCACGAACATCTTTAACACAGATAGCATAAAATTGTGGGGGAAGGAGGGTGGGAGATGGAATAAAGAACTAAAGAACAAACGTTTCACGCAAAGCCCATAACCCGTGTCAAAAGAAAGATTCAATTTCAACAAAAGCTATGATCAGAATCATTTAGAATAAGGTCCCGGAATAATTATAAACACAGGCAATACTAACTCAACGCTAAACAAAAGAAAAGAATACCCAGATTATCGCCCGATGCTTCTACAGCAGAAACTAAAAAAAGAATTTAAGAGAAAAGTGGAAGGGCGGTGAGAAAGAAACCCTAGAGAAAGAAAAGAAACCCGAGGACCAACAGAAAATTTGAAAGAACGAAGAACATAAATCTTGATAGATATGAACCGAATAAGAAGAGTGAGAAAAAAAGAAAGTTTGAACAGAGAAAAGGCAAAAGCTTGTTCCATAAAGGAAGAGAAATGATAAGAAGGGATATGACCTGAATGAGAAGCAATGCAATGGAAGCAAGTAACGGGTTGAGTTGTTGTTATTAGAGCTTGCAGAGGGTTTTGTTCACTGCAACTGCTTTCTTCCCAAATTAAACCAGACTGAGGAACCTTTTTATACACCATATCATAAAGTATACTAATAACTATAACTAATAATAAATCAAAAACAGTGCTCTTTTAATATTTTTCTTGTCAGTTTATTTTTATTTTTATTTTGTTACAGAATTACTTTCCATTTCAAGTGTTGATTTTCACTTAAATCTCGAGTTATTTCTACTTTTTTCTCTTTACACTTACACTTATTTTCTACTTTGTGCGTGTTGTTTAAATTAGGCTTAATTAGCGTGGTCTCCTAATTTGTTGGTTTGGTTTATTTTGATTCTCTTATTAATTTTTTGATTTAATTTGGTTATCTGATTCTTTCAAAATGTTCAATTTGGTCTCTGTGTTAAGTTAATACCGTCTCTGGACATGCCACGTGTTATTTTGTGAAATTTTGTAATTTTTGTAATTTTTTTATTTTTTTTTAATTTAACTCCCAGGTGTCATCTTATGGTTGTGACACGTGTCAACTTAATAAAAAAATTAATTTTAATTTTTTAATTAAAAAAAAAGTGCCATGTGTCATGTCATGTGTCACATGTCAAACTAACTTTGATTGTTTTCAATTTAGTCAATCTATTTATAATTTTGATTAAATTTAGTTTCCCAATTTTTGAAAATTATTCAATTTTGTCTTCTCTAAGTTGAGACCAAATTAGTAATTAAGCTTAACTACAACGTATATATACATGTTAAAATAATTTTTTATTATATTTATAGATCAAATTACTCCATCTAACTATTTAAATTATTTTTTTTTTAATAAATATAATTTTAATTTGCACATTAAATTGTTAATATTGCTATAATCATCTATTAATATAATAATATATATATATATATATATATATATATATATATATTTAAAGCATGTACGTGGTAATGTATTTGTTAACGCTAATAATAATAAAAAAAGAAGTTGTTCTATTACAATTGAGTATAAAAACAAGAACAAAGATGAATTACTTTTTCTATATGAAGATTGGTCGGTCCGGAAAACCAAATCTAAATTTTTAGATGAATATAGCAACTTAATAATATTTTTTTAGGTATAATTAGTCGTATAGTATCCAGTTTGGGGTTATGGTGTCAAATAGGTACTCGGTTTAAAAAAAATGTCAATTGCATCCCAATTTTTGTAAAAGTGTTTTAATTAGGTACCTTTCAGACAGAGTTGACTAACGTCGTGCCACGTGTCAGTCTGTGGTTTTTTTAATTCTTTTTAAATTTTTCTAAAATTTTTAAATTTTCTTTTAAATGTTTTGAAAAAAAAATGCCACGTATCAAGTCCCTGTGCGTGTAAAGAAAAAAATTGGGACAAAATTGAATCAGATACACATACTTAGGTACTAAATTGAAACAAAAAGACATATATGGGGACTAAATCGAAGTCAATACAATGACATCTGATAGTGACACTGACACGTGGCATTGCAATGCCACGTGGCACTGAAAATGTCATGTGTCACACACAGGGACTTGACACGTGGCATTTTTTTTTCCAAAAAATTTAAAAAAAAATTAAAAATTTAAAAAAATTTAAAAAAATTTAAAAAAATTTAAAAAAAAATAAAAAAAACCACACACTGACACGTGGCTCGTTGACTAACGGTGTTAGTCATCTATGTATGAAAGGGACCTAATTGAAGCACTTTTTCAAAAGTTGATATGCAATTGACACTTTTTTCAAATCGGATATCTATTTGACACCCTAGCCCCAAACTGGGTACTATACGACTAATTATACCAATTTTTTATCAGGTGAGGGAAAGACAATGTTTCTACACTAAGTCTAATTTCAGATTTAACAGAAACAAAGATGATAGTCAAACTTCCTCATGAGTCACTCCTTTTTCATGTTGTCCTCGCTACACACAAATGTTTAGTTTCATTAGCTGACATCATTAATTATTTTTTTTTAATTTTTAATCAATTGTTATTAATATTATTATTATTAGCGAACACACAGACACTGTCGTGTCTGTGTATTCGCATTTTTTAATTTTCAAAAAATTTAAGTTAAGATGAATAACAAATATATAATTTTTAAAATAGTTGTTAAATATAAAATAAAAAAAAGATATATAAAAAGAATATTTAAATAATGATTTAAGACAAAAGATATTTGTAAAAAAATGATTAAAAGTAAATTATTTATAAAATAATTAATTTTTAAAATAATTAAGGGTAAAACATGTATTATGAAATGTGAACACAAAAAAAAATTCTCAGATAAATTGAATCTTAGTTTCATATAATTGTATTTGTATGATTTATGTTATTAATTTATGAATTGAATTAATTCTTTAAAAGTCATTAGTTTATCTTTCTTTTATTTGTTACAGTGGTATTTTTTTTTTCTTTTTCTATAATCGCCTGATTAGTGGGAGCAATCGAAGATTTCGTTGCTGGTTCTAAGGAGGTAGAAAAGATGTTGCAGAGTAATTATATCTAGATATCTTATATTAGAATCGTTACTTCTGTTGAAAACTCTAAGAAAATTTGAGTAATTATATCCAGATAGCTTATATTAGAATTGTTACTTCTGTTGAAAACTCTAAGACAATTTTTTATATAAAATTATATTTTAGTTTATTTGACTATCTAGAATGAGTATAATATGGTATTTATATGTTTAAGTGTTATTATATTTTTCAATTTAATTGTATCTTTCAATTTAGTCATGTCTAGGATCTGTGTAATCGTTGCTCTGTACTTCATGGAGTTAAAAAACCTCAGACAAGACAAGATTAGATACCCACTCAATTAAAAGTAATATTTTATTCCTAGTTATATTCAAAATAATTTGGTACTACACTTTTTTAATTTTCCATTAAATATTACTATTGTAATCAGTCAACCCAATTATTCATCCTTTAAGCAAATTAGATACCTATTATAATCAAATTAATTAGGTACATATTTTTCCTACTTTTTTTTAGTTTTAAAATATATTATCATTATATTTAGTCAATCAGGTTTTCCCTTTTAAAAAATGTCAGAAAAACTTATCACTTAACTATACTCTAAGTAATTCATTTTTATGAATTTTTAAACTTGCATAATATATTATTATTTTAAGGTTTAAAAATGATGTTGGTCTTTTAAAGTTAAAATAGATTTAAGTCCTTGAAATTTAAAAGAAAAGTCTATTTTAGTCTCTCTGTCGAAATCCATTTTACTTAAACATTTTTTAATTTTCAAGATTTCCAAATGCAGTAATGCGAAACTACGACAAATAAGTAGGTGTATGGATATAATGATACATTTTACACATATTCTCCAAGTAATGAAGCTTATCTAGGATCCATTTCGCTAATGGAAGCATCATTGATAGACACCGGTAATGATTTTGTTATAGACTGACCAAATTGCTGCTCTTTTGGCATGTTTGTATCAGTTCCACTGTGGATGAAAAATGCAGGCCGCTTAGGAGTTGGTAGAGTAACAGTGTTACTATCTAGCATAAGAACTATTGTTGCCATTGTAGGTCTGTCTTCTGGATCTTCTTGGACACACAGAAGACCAATATGAATGCTTTTGATGATTTCATTCTGATTGTAGGATTCTCTTAATATGGGATCCATCAGTTCCAAAGGTGTTCCATCTTTCCAAAGTAGCCACGCCTGCAAAATGTAGTTGCCGGTGTGAGCACCACATATAAATTTGGATGAATTAGACCAAGGAAGCTAAATATCTGCTCTACTTACATAGCTCAAGAGATCCTCAGCACCATCTGTTTGATAGAAAGAGCTGTTCTTTTTGCCGCTTATAATCTCCATGAGGAGGACTCCAAAACTGTACACGTCAGACTTAACAGAGAACTCTCCATGCATTGCATATTCTGGAGCCATATAACCACTGTATAAAACATGGATCGAAAAATCAGCACAGGAAACAAAAGACAGAAATCTGATCCAGTGATGCAAATTAGGTTTAAATTTTGTATGTTTGTTTGAAACTACAGAGACATTTGAAATGATTTTGATCGATATGTTAGAATTAGAAAACTGTGCTTCCACAAATACAGATGCTACAAGGAAGATAGAAATCTGTACTTACTAGGTCCCTACAATTCTGTCCGTGTTTCCTTGAGTTTGATCAACTCCAAATATTCTTGCCATGCCAAAATCTGAGATTTTTGGATTCAAATCCCTGTCTAACAATATGTTACTTGCTTTAAGATCTCGATGTATAATTCTAAGCCTAGAATCTTCATGAAGATATTGAATGCCTCGAGCAGTCCCTTCAATAATCTTGTATCGTCTCCTCCAATCCAACTCCCTTTGCTTTTCAGGGTCTACAAATTGGACAAAAACATTCAAATCGCAGAAATAGTTTTTATACACAGTTTCGTTTATTGTGGTGGCCTAGTAAGCACATACAGAAGATGCCAAAAAGGCAAAAACTATAAGAGAAAAAAAACCAAGCACGTGAAGTATAACATAGTTCAGAAGGATTTTCTGATCCTACCGAAGAGAGTGTAGTCGAGACTTTTGTTGGGAATATATTCATATACAAGAATCTTCTCTTCTCCTTGCAAGCAAAACCCGAGAAGCGTCACTAAATTTCTATGTTGGAGCTTGGCAACCACCACCACTTCATTCTTAAATTCTTCTCCACCTTGCCCAGAGCTTTTGGAGAGTCTCTTGACAGCTATTTCTTGTCCACTCGGAAGAGTGCCCTGAATTTTTCCAAACATAACTGAATCACACATCCTAGAATGGATTTCATTTGCTTCTTTCAAAGAAACAAAAAAAGTACTTCAGTATCTTACCTTGAAAACCTCACCAAATCCACCCTCCCCTAGCTTGTTTTCCGCAGAGAAATTGTTTGTGGCCGCTTCGATCGTGCCAAAACCGAATTGCAAGGATTCCACAGTGGTGATGTCATCTACATCTAGAAACCCAAAACAAAATCGTAAGATAAAATCATTCATTCATTCAAAAAGGTAAAAAATGAGTATCTTTTTGGTGGATCCTTACTTTTTCCTTCCTTTACAGAACTCTGCTTCTTTCTAGCTCTTCTACTCAAGAAACAAATTCCCACTATAAATAGAAGCACCGCGACCGTAATTGGAACCACAATCGCAACAATGGTCCCAGTTGAGATACCACCGCCTCCTGCATCCATCCCAATCCAAAACATCAAAACAAATGCCACGAAAGCAATTACATTTAGTTCAATACAAACTCAATACAGTTACTTATGTTTTTGTCATAACAATTCAATTTTGATCAGAGAAGAACAAGATCAATCGATTATACCTTGGGAATTAGCGGAAGCTGGAGGAGGAAGTAGGAGCGGTGAGGGTGAAGGCGCGGGTGTGACTTGGCGGTAGAAAGGGTAGAGTTCGTACCTAACGTTGCAGCTAGGATAGAGAACCCTTCCTCCCTGCTTTCCCTGACAGCACCAAGGAAGGTCTCCGATCACACCACTGAGACACCTTCTGCAGTCTTGCGGGGACAGATCGGGTGTGCACTGAGCCAAACAGTACAGTGACTGAAACCCAGAAATGTTGGCCTGCCTCGTCGCGTATTTCTTCACACCAATGGAAAAATTGGCAGCCTCATCCGCGGTACTGTTAATGGTTGAGAAAAGTAGTCTCATGAAGCTTTCTTGGTTGGATATGTTGGCACTGTTGAGGAGTCCGACACGCGGCCGAACGTCCACCGTGGAGAAGAAAGAGCGGTTGGAGTAGCGAACAGTGCACTCGTCGTACCATATCACCGCCTGTTTGGCCAGAGAGCACTCTGAGCTGAGACGTCGCGTTGCGTTCAACACGCACTGTCGACACAGCGCTGTGGGAACGTCTCCCCTGCACATGAACAGTCCGTACACCCTGTCGGAGGAGGATGTTCCGACGGTGTCGTTTGAGTATTCTGTGGAGTTTGAAGACAGGGAACTGAAGAGGGTGCCGACGTTTAGTCGGTAGGCACTGTTGGCGGTGGTATTGCCGCCTGAACAGTTATGGTACAGATAGACAGGGCCGTCGTTCTGGTCCTGTGCTTTGCAAGTGTTCAAGTCGACGAAGCTGAGAATGAACAACAGCAGCACAAGCTTGAGCGAAGCCATGGATACGTGCGTAACCATATCTCTCTTACCACTCACCTATAACTATAATATAGCCTTCTTTTTCTTTTAAAAGCATTATTTTCCTTTTTTTCGTCATCTTCTTTCTTGTCCTATTTATTCTTCTGCACATATTTTATCACTTTGTTTTGTTCTAAAAAAATAACACAGCGTGTGAAAATAAGCATTATAATGTAAAAGTGAAATTTAAATAATGAGTAAAGTGAAGTCAATGAAGCAAGTCAAGTAATATATTTATTTGTGTCATTTAATGTGATCAAGAGCGATGACCCAAAGTCTCTGCGAAGATGGGTGGGGACAGGACAGCCATGAAAGGAACATTTGTTCATAGTCAAGAATACTGTTGTTGACCTTAAGCATCAGAACATGAAGCATGACAAGTAGACCAAGTCTTCCCAATCAAATTCCCCGTGTTGTGGGGATAAATACAAAAGTGAGGGATCATCGAGGTAAAATATCAGAGAATATAATCTCCTTTTCTGAAGGATTGGTTTTTGTAGATGGATCGAGACGAAGAACCCTACTCAAAGAAAAAGCAGGTTGTTTTGGTTGGGGAAGAACCACCGATTCACTTCCCTGGAGAAGCATCACAGTAGACATGGTGGGCCTGTGTTCCGGATTTTCCTGCACGCACAGAAGCCCAATGTGCATGCATCTTACAACTTCAGATGCAGGGCATGATTCCAACAACACTGGATCCACAAAGTCCAATGCTTTTCCTTCATTCCACACTCGCCATGCCTGCCAAAGTTACGGTTAAACAGAACAGAACCAACAACATTATTTGTTCCAATCACTAATATATGTTACGACAAAAGTGTCTCACTTACATATGCCAGCAGTGTCGGGGCAAGTTCGGTTTGGTAAAAACCACTGTTTCTTTTTCCGCTGATGATTTCAAGCAAGATAACGCCAAAGCTGAAGACATCGGATTTCACACTGAACAATCCTTCCATTGCATACTCTGGAGCCATATATCCACTATTGTTTGAACATCAACATCGCGTATGGGTTCATAGTTCAGTTCAAGGAAAACAATCTTCAATAAAATATAGATTTTGTACCATTTTTAATGTCATGATTTTGGGAATTTGATTCTGTAATAATTTTTCATAGATTTGGTACCATTTTTTTACAATCTTAAATGCCGAACTAAAATTTTGCAGTTAAAATAGTGGCGATTCAATTAAGTTTGCAAAATATTAATACAATCACAAAAAGATATAGATGGGTCATATATGAAATTGGCTTACTATGTTCCCACGACTCTTTTGGTGTTTGCTGCATTCTGATTCTCAGAAAATATCCTGGCCATACCAAAATCTGATATTTTAGCCGACAGATCGTAGTCTAACAACACATTGTTGGGTTTTAAGTCTCTGTGAATGATTTTAAGGCGAGACTCCTCGTGGAGATAAAGTAGTCCTCTCGCTATGCCATTGATAATACCATTGTATGTCTTCCAATCAAGTTTTGAACGTTTTTCTGGATCTTCATAAAAAAGAACATGAGTCAGTGAAATGTTTTCTACTGCAACACAAAACCAATAAGCGACAAATGTAGAAGAACATACCAAAGATAAGTTGATCAAGGCTTTTGTTTGACATGAATTCATATATGAGTAACTTTTCTTCTCCCTCCAAGGCACAACCTAACAGCCTCACCAAATTCTTGTGTTGAAGTTTGGCAATCAACACAACTTCATTTTTAAATTCCTCTATGCCTTGCCAAGATTTTCTCGACAATCTTTTAACTGCTACTTCATTACCATCTGGCAGAACACCCTGCAATGTAGATTCCAAAATCAAACACAATGAGAGCACTATCAACCATGCATGCCACAGAGATAGTTTTTAGTGGTTTATATATAATATATGTGACCTTGTACACTGCACCAAACCCTCCTTGTCCCAGCTTATTTGTATCAGAAAACTCATCAGTAGCAACCCTGATGGAAGCTAAAGTCATGAACAACATTTCATCCGAACTAATCAAGTCACCTTCTTCTGTGACAGCCACATGCTTAGGGGTGGTCAACTCTTGTAATAGCGTTCGTTCACTCATTTCTTTATCTGTTTCATTCGAAGTCACAATTCAAGAGTAAAAACGAAGCAAAGAAACTTGAAGCTGATTCTTAAATGGTTTTGTGATAGTTAACACATTGCACTGTAGAAGTTACCTCTGTCTCTATTGTTCTTTCCTCGTAAGCATGCAATGCCCAACCCAACAACAAGTGCCAATACAAAAATCGACCCACATATAATCAGCACAAACATCCAGGACTTCCATTTCCCTCCTTGTGAATTCAAAAACAAAAAATCTTTTGTCAATACCCGTTTCACAGATGAATTCAACCCGATGCAACAATCTAATCTCCTATTCATGCCGTCCAGAAATTATAATTAACTTAAATTTTAATCTTGAAAAAACTTATCAGTTTTCACTTTCATAAATTGTGTTTATTTTTGAATAAACTCATGTCATTGATCACATATCCAAATCTGTTGGAATTACAAGAAATCATGTTTTCTAAGAACTCTAAAGAACGTTCAAATAATAAAGCAATGAAAGTGAGTACTAGAATTGAACAATTTTCTGTGAAGTGGGCACACGTACTTTTTGTCAGATTCAAGAACCATACCTGTGGAAGTTGGGTAAACCAACAGATATGCAGAAGAAGCATTGAAGAACTGAGACATTTGGAACCTCATATTGCAAGTACGACTAAGAATAATCCCACCTTCTCTGTAGGAGCAGCATGCAGTGATTTCCGTGAAGGCGGAACTCAAACAACTGCCACAGTTTTCGAGGGACATGTCCCTCGTACATTGGACCAACCCATAAATTGTCTTCTTCCCAGGATAGTCAATTTCACCAGCCGCAAACATGTTCTTCACAGAAGCAGCCTCGGTTGAGAGATTGTTCATTAGAAAACTCAAGTATTCCCTGAACCGAATAGGATCAGAGACATTCTTCTCCTCATCATTCTGCTTCGGATACTTTCCGGTGTAAGCCACCACATCAAAGCTCTGGAAGGAGTAGCGTACTTGGCAAAGGTTATACCATATCATTGCATTTTCACTCCTGCAACTATTCATTATATCTTGGCTTGCTTTCTCAATGCATTCTTTGCAAACAGTGGAGTTGCTGATGTCCCCTCTGCACAGTGATTGTCCGTACACTTTGTTTGGCTCTTCTCCTATAGAAGTGTTATAGAAACCAGCCTTTGAAGCGTTGTCGGAGGAAAGCAACCCCAGAACAAGGTTGAGGTTGTCGTGGAATGAACTATTGAGGTTGTACAGTGGGAATTCAGTGGGACAGTAAATATCAATAGGGTCTTCTCCAGAAACGCGATTGAGAGACGACATAAATATAAATACGATGAACAAGAACAAAAGCACAGATGAAGAAGGTCTATGTTTGACCATGGTCATGGATCACCTTTTTTGGACAGAAGACAACACACAAACATGTTAACAGCAACTTGGTTAAGATCGATGTAGATTCACCTCTCACCAAAGTTGTGACTTATATACATGGAGCATAAAATGGCTGGAGCAACTGGGTGCTTGGTCCACCACAAAACTGGTAAACGGTATTAATGGTTAGTTTTTCATCCTCATGATGCCATGCTTATTTAATAAAATGGTCAATAATTTTCAGTCACACTCAAGGGACGGCATAATCCATCCTTAGGAACATTTCTTAAACCTTCACCTGGAAGTCCATTTGATAATATATTAAAATTAAAATTGAAATTGGTATTTGTTTTAATGCTGATACGAATCTACTATTATGAAACGCGCTTGAAATGTCAAATAAACTTAATAAAATTTGATTAAAATGATTAAATTCACATATTTCGAAAGATAAAAGACTAAATTTGTCCAAAGTTTTGAAATAGACTAATTTCAAAATTTACTAAAAGTTAAATGGACAAAAATATATTTAACCCAACTGTAAATTAAAATTTAAAGTAAAACGAAAAACACAGGGACAGTGTGCTAGTTGTTAACGATTGTTACATTAATTGTTCTACTTGAAAATTAGTAACTCTTAGTATTATACTTTTTAAGAAACAGTTTTTACTTTTGAATCCTTAATAATTGAATGGATAGCGAAAGTCAACTTTTTTTTTTTTTAATAATCGGAGATTGAGAAATTTACAGAATTTATAGCTACCTTATTTTTCAGGCCATCCATTGTGGAATTTTTGTTTGAAAACCCTATATTCTGACCAACTCTCCTATGAATTAACACGATATTCATAAGTTTGGAAAACGACAACATGGCGTTTAACTCACTCCTCTTTCAACCTGTCATTTGTTAATTATTGACTATACTCTAATAAACTAAGTTCCAAACAATGTTTGTCATGCTGTTTTGTAAATTGAAAAAGAAGTAATAGTTTGAAATTTTGCTGATAAGCACAAATATAAAATAAAACCATAATTCCACTCTAATTGTTCTTGTTTTGTCTGGTATTTCTATCCCTGAACATCTACAACGGGAGTTAATCTTTTCCTCAAAACAACACTTAACTATGTATGTATGTATTATAACTATGTTCACAGTATTTGTATAAAAATAGGAACCAACACATATATGTATTTTACATGCAAAAAAAACTCCTAAAAAAAATACATAACCATTAGTACAGTAAACACAAGAAAGAGGTTTTACTGGGGTAATATATCTGACATGGTTAAGAAATTGAGTGAACATTCTTGAGAATCTGGGTCATTAGCATTGAATCTCCCTACAGAGAAAGGTGGTTTTTCTGGATGGCCAAGCGTAGCTGATTCATTCTTCAGCATCATCACAACAGAAGACATGGTTGGCCTATCATATGCATCCTCTTGAACACACAGCAGTCCAATCTGCATGTATCTCAAAAACTCATCTCCAGGGCAAGAATCGCACAACAAGGGATCACTTAGTTCTATCCCCTTTCCCTCATTCCATAGACTCCATGCCTGCAATGCAAAGTTCATAACAAGTAAATCAATGAATGATGATCTCATCACAACACGTGTAGTAAGTTCAGAATCTGACACAGTCACATACATATGACAGAAGGCTAGGACTGTTTTTAGAGTGATAGAAACCCGCGTTACGTTTCCCTGTAATGATCTCAAGCAATAGTACACCAAACCCAAACACATCAGATTTTATGGAATATAATCCCTCCATTGCATACTCAGGAGCCATGTACCCACTGCAATTTGGAATACAACTACTGTTAAGCAAGTGAATATGCATGAAGAAGAAACATTGATGCTGAAAAAAGTTTCAAAAAGTTTCTTACTATGTGCCAACTATTGTAGCAGTGTTAGCTTCCCCTTCGTTTCCTGAAAATATCCTTGCCATTCCAAAGTCTGAGATCTTTGCATTCATGTCATAATCTAACAATACATTACTTGCTTTTAGATCTCTATGAATCACTTTCAGTCGAGAATCCTCGTGAAGATAAAGTATCCCTCTTGCTATTCCATTTATGATATTCAAGCGTTTGCTCCAATCCAGTTGTGCACGTTGCTTTTGATCTATCCATATTCCAATCATCCAATAAAAATACAAATATGCAGTAAAATGAATGCTACAATCAACCTGTTTTCTATGTTTCTATGTGCTGAATTTACTCTGTTGCTTTGAAAAAATATACTTACTAAAGAGTACGACATCGAGACTACCATTGGGTAAAAATTCATACACAAGAATTTTCTCCTCTCCATCTACACAAAATCCAAGAAGCTTTACAAGATTTTTGTGCTGGAGCTTCATTATCAGAAGAACCTCGTTTATGAATTCCTCTGAGCCTTGTTCGGACCATGTTGACAACCTCTTGATTGCTACTTCTTGGCCATCACTAAGTTTCCCCTAACAAAATGTAATAAGATCTGTCTGAACTTTCCTATGATAAATTTAATATCCAAGCAGAAAGGAATGAATGTTGTATAACCTTGAATTCTATTTACCTTGTAAACAGGGCCAAAGCCACCTTGTCCAAGCTTATTCATATCAGAAAAATTATTGGTAGCTACTCGAAGAGATCCAAGATTGATGTTATGATTTTCTATTTCATTTTTACCTAAAGAAAATAATCAAATAAGTTGGTAAAAGGAAAGAATTCACAAGCTTAACATACTTTTATATTACAGCTTACCATTCGGATGTCTTTTATTCCTGACAAGGTACAGTCCGAAAATGAAAAATACTATGGCCAAGCCTACCACAACTGTAATTCCAGCAATCATCCATATTTTGCTGGACCTATCTGCATAATGAATCAATCCAATGCTGATTTTAATTGTTGCAGTTTATAATATGCTTAAGACCACCTGTTAAAACTATAGAGTGACTTGAATTGCTTACTTTTGCTTTCTCTGTTGCCATTTGAAGAATCTGTTGGTCCTGTTGCACCATTATAGAAGGCATAAAATTCATACCTTAAATAACAGCTACGGCTCAGAACTCTTCCCCCGATGGAGGCATAGCAACAACTTGGTATATCTCCAATGGCACTTTGTAGGCACCTATTACAATCATTTGCAGTTAAATCTCTGGTGCACTGCACTAAGGCAAATATTGTTTCATCTTCAAAGGGGACATCTCCAGTAGCATACATGTTAGCCGAAACTTTAAAAGATGCTACCTTAGTAAGATTCCTCAGTGTCTCATTCACAGCAGACTCAAACTTCTCTGAGTCTGTAAGATTCTGGACATTGTCTAAGCCAATGTTCCCCGTGACATTCAAACTACCCAGGAAATTATTGTTGGAATAACGCAACTGACACAACTCTTCCCACACAATTGCTTCTTCTGCTTGAGGACACAGTTTGACAATTTCCTCTGTTACTGTGGCGATGCATTTCTGGCAAGAATCATTTGAAATATAGTCGAGGCACATGTAGAGGCCATAAACTGTGTCAGGGGCAATCCCATAAGAAGTATTATAGAATTTAGAGTCTGAAGCATTGGAGGATAGAGATGAAAGAAGGTTGTTTAAATTGTTTTCAAAGGAACTGCCATTTACATAGCTGCCGCTTGAAGAACAAATTGTATACGGAGGATCGCCAAATACAACATCAGAAAACAAAGAAAAAGTGCAGAGAAGCAGCAATTGAATGAGTTTGGAATGCATTAGAGAATGAATGAATTTTTCCCTTCCGATTTTAGAAGTTGGCAGTACTATTTCAATACTTGTTCTTCCAGTATTACCTATGCAGTAAAAGGGGTTACAATTTCTCAGAAGCTCCCCAGAAGGTAATTCATTCAAATTGATCAAAACCAAATAATAACTATCGGCAATTGCATAAGGTTGGACTTCAACCAAAATATAATTTACAATTACAGGAAAACACTTCTGCTTGTATCTTGCAGCATTTATGTTTGAATATTGTTCTACGTCAGCATGGAAATTAAGATATTCTGAGTTTGAAACGTTGAGTAATATCCAAATTTCAGAGTTGACGAAATGAAAACTGAAGAACTTTTTTTTATTGACCCTCAATATAAGGTTCAACCAATTTGTCAGATAATGACGCGCTTATACGAAATTAAATAACATTTGATTTCACAAATGATAGATCAGAAAAACATGTCACTGACAGTGAGATGAGGAAAACAAATTTGAGAACATAGATCAGAAGAACAGAGTAGTGGCGTTGCCGAATGCACTTGATAGAACAGTACCAGCTTCTACAGTGTTCATACTTTTCTTCCCTACCAGTATATTATATAGATAAATTAAGAGAAAAACATCGCTTTCTGTATATAGTTTGCATTATTATAATTTTAACATTGTTAGTTGTAACTTTTTATTTTACTTTATTGGGTTAAATATGTTTTTATCTTCAAGTTTTTCAGATCTCAAGTTTCAATGAAATTTAAAATTAGTCTTTCTTCAAAATTTTCGACCAATTTAGTCATTTATCTTTAAAATTACGTGAATTTAGGAATTTAGTCATTTTAACCAACTTTTGTTACGTTTATCTGACGTTTCAAGTGCATTTCATGATAATATTTTGAATTGTTTATGCTGTTTGACACATTTTCGCTCTACTCAAATATTATCATAAGATTCGTTTAAAATGTCAAATAAATTTAACAAAATTTGGTAAGAAATATTAAATACACGCATGTCTAAATATAAAGGACTAAATTGGTATAAAATTTAGAAAAGAAACTAATTTCGAAATTCACTGAAACTTAAAGGATCAAAAACATATTTAACCTGTTTTATTTGTAGAGGACAACGCTAGTCATACCTTTTTTTTAATTTTAAAAAATAAATAATTTAATTTTATAATAAAAAATCAAAAGAACAAGTTACTAAAGATAATTTCTCGCAGTTTGTACAAAGCTTACCGAGTAATCTCTTCTTTCCAATTCTAACGTATGCTAAAATAATATATATTTTTTAAAAACAACTCATCGTAAAATATTTTTTGTTTTTTTATTTTATAACTTAATCTTAACTCATCAACCAACATGTTTTTGGTATGAACGGAATTAGACGTATACTTCTCGAGTTTTAGATTCAAACATTAGTGAGGAAAAACAAGATTTCAAAACCGTGGGTCGATCAATTTCTTTAACAAAGGTTAGCGACCACTAAAGTCAAGAAAGATTTTGAATTAATATTATAATACATATACAAAATTCAACTCATTCTAAAACTAATAACTTTTAGTATTCATTGCATGTAACATTTACTAAACACAAGTAAAATAATTAAATGAAGTACCGATATTTTAATTTAGGTTACATATTTGTGTTTGACACGTATCGTTATATAATACTTTAATATATTTTACCGATATTTATCAATGAAACATCTGATTTATAAATAAATCATAATTTATAACGACAACCATTTATAATTTTTTATGTTAAACAATTTTAATACATATGATTTTAATTTGATTACATGCGATAACTATAATATATTTATCATATTTTTTAAATTATTATATAATTTTCAATATACATATATCACACATCATATTTTATTATTTTAAAAAAAATGTATTGGTGTGTTGGGTATGAATACATATCATATCCAATACACATATCGTATTTGTGTATGTTAGTTTAAATCTATTTTAAATTTTAGAACTTTCCCAACTTTTCAATTGCTGGATAATGAAATATTTATTAATTTTTAATTTTTATTTAGAGTTATTTATTAAGTAGTTGTTGTTGTATTTTGTTTGAAATAGATTAATAAGATTTATTAAACACTTTATTTAGTTTATTTTATACATTAAATCAAATTTTGTAATTTTATTAGAATTAACAAATAAATGCGTCTTTATGATATTGTATAAATTTGTCTAAATTTTATTATATAATTAATAACTTTTTTTACACTTTATCATTTATTTGTTTAATATATTTCAAACTTAATACATTATGTTATATTTAACCATTATAAAAAAAATAATAATATTTTTTATTAATATATATATATATATATATATATATATATTGATAATATTTTATTTATTATTTTAATTATTATTGTTTTAATTCAAAATATAATATATAAAATTTATTTTTACTATTAAATATTAAATATGATTATTGCACGGTTAAAGACATTTTCTCCTCCACCATTATTTCAATACGAAAGAAACCTGTTGGGTGATGAAATGACTAGGCTGTCCAAATGGCCGTGATAAGAGTTTTTCTTCATGCACCCCCAATTTTTCTTCCTAGACCCCAACGTTTTTATAATTCTGCTACTACCCTTTTGGTTTGTAGTTACCGGTTTTCAGAAATCGAAGTTATTGGCTTTCAGAGTCCGGTTTTATCGATTTTTAAGATACGAACAGTGACGAAACATGAATAAAAATTTTAGGAGTGTCAAATTTAATTTTTTTATATATAAATCAATTTTTTAGTTAAATAAAAAATTCTTCATTTTCTTTACTTAAACCATTTTCGTAGAGTAATTCACATATGCACTTTTCAATTTCTAATATTTCTAATCATAATCATTGAATTCACGCAATAAAGGTATTCTAATTTCTATTCCAAATCAAGGTTATCTAACTAATTCATTATGTCTAGCAGAATTTGTAATGCAACCCAAGATATATCCATCAAATTTTCCATTTCGGCAGAAAATACAACAACCTTTAAATTTCACAATTTAAGGTTGTACTAATTTGAGTAAAAATATAATTAAGGTTCATGCCAGTTTGAAAAAAGAATTCCTAAAATCATAACTAGGGTTCATACTAATTTGGGTAAAACTTAATTGAGAAGAAATATCATAGGAGAATCATAAATTTAAGATACATAAATCATAAATTTACCGATTTTCAGAATCCAGTGTTATCGACTTTCAGAAACCGGTATTATCAACTTTCAGAAATCGGAGTACCGAATTTCATTCTTGAGGTGCGGGGTACAGATATATTTATTTTATAATTTATTTTTATTTTTTGAAGGATATAATGATCTTCACAATCAAACTTGGAGGTGCAGGAAGAAACATCGGGGGTGCAGGAAGAAAAACCCCCGTAATAATGATGGTGGCCCACTGAGTCCCCAAGTTGGATCACCCTCATTTTTTAACCTCCATATTGGATCGGAGCTCCGATCCACCTGTAATGAATCCTTGTTCTGGTCGCTGTCCAGTACGAAGCCAAGTGATTCGTGCGATGACTATGGCTGGAAGGAGGTTACTTGCCTTTGCTTGTTCCTCTTCAACCCCTTTTTCTCCATCTCAATCCAAATCTAAACTTCCAACGTATTTTCGCTCCTCCTCGACATTCCTCCGGTTTTTCTGCTCCTCCAGGTGAATCATCATCACATATATTCCTTAATGTATTTTCTGTTTCTTCTTTTCAATAATTGATTATATTTTACAGTTGTCTTGTGTTTCAAGATTAGAGGATGCTTCTTTTGATGATAAATTTCTTAAATGGCATAATGGTGGTGGCATTTTCCATGAGTCAGCTTGCATTGACTCCACAGCACTTGTAGAGGTTGGCGCTGTAGTTCATTCAGAATCTGTTGTTGGTCCAAATGTTCGTATAGGTTCTGGAACTATTGTTGGGCCTTCTGTTACCATTGCTCATTCAACAAAGATAGGGTACAGGTTCCTTTTTCTGTGTCACAAACCTATGCAACTTTGTCTCATCAGTATCATTGTTTGATAATCGAGTCATTTTCGCTTTAACCTCTATATTTGCTTGGTTGCTTCTCTTAAATATTGCTTCTAGCCTTTAATTTGTAATAGACTTGGATGCTTGTTTAGCTATTACTTGGTAGATTTGCACTCTACACTCGAAGCATATGTCAATATGTTGTTATAGAAGGTAGAAGTTGACTGTTAAAAGTACTAATATGATGCTACTGTTGGTTTGATCTATAAAGTATAAACTGCTTTCATTATGTTCTGACTTGGAACATCATGATTTGAAATGATTGGTAAAGGTTATATATTTATAATTAAAATTAGAAAAATGCTCTCTTCCTTTATAGAGGTTCATGTCCGTGCTTACGTTTAACCACTTGTATATGGATTTTTAAATCACACTTATGTTGGTCATATCTGATGCAAAACAATTTGTATTTGTAATACTGATGTGGTTTGATACTTGTATACTTTTCCAGGTATAATGTCGCACTTAGTAATTGCTGTATAGGTGATTCGTGTGTAGTCCATAATGGCGTCTGCATTGGTCAAGATGGTAAAGCTGGATTTCTTAACCTCCTTGTCTGTACACTTTGAGAAAGAATAACAGTCCTAGTATGAACCTCACCGCATTGCATGAAACAATTATAAGCTATAATATATTTAGTTCAGAGATATTTTACCTTTTTCCCCTGGATGATGCTGAATTTTTTGAATAGCTGATACATGCATATTTTAAGTAAGCTAATTTAATGTGGGACATGTCTCTCGTTAGATCAGTTTATATGTGATGATATTGATGTATTTGACATGTAGGATTTGGATTTTATGTGGATGATGACGGTAATATGAGAAAAAAGCCTCAGGTTGGTTGTAAGTCAATCTTACTGTAAATTGATTTTCAATTCTGTATGTTGACAAGGGCTTTCTAAAACTATATTCTTGTATATCTAATATTCACCTTGCTTAGTTTGACCTAGACACAATAATTAATTTGGCTTTTTGTTGCCAAATCTGTCAGACATTGAATGTAATAATAGGGAACGATGTGGAAATTGGTTCAAATACATGCATTGACAGAGGCAGGTTAGTGATTTCACGATTTTATTTTTTGCTTAATCATGTGACAAATGTGTTCTGTTTTTTTTTCTCCACTTGCTTTATTTCTAATTTTATCCACTCTTTGTTTATGCAGCTGGCGAGACACAGTTGTTGGAGACAATTCAAAGATAGATAATTTAGTTCAGGTTAACATTTAGGTTTTTCTTAATTATGAATTGAACGAACAAGAATTTCTCTTTTGTTCTGATTGGTTCTGCAGATTGGCCATAATGTAGTAATTGGGAAGAATTGTTTGCTTTGTGGACAAGTTGGGATTGCAGGTTCAGCAACGTATGTTATCTTCATTCATTTTTTGTTTTGCCCTTTGGTTTTGTTGTGGTTAAATTAATTTTGTATTGGAATTAAATTTCTACATGAGGCTTTTGAATTTATTCTGAGTTACAAATTTGGTACTCTGGTGTGTTCAGCATAGGAGATTATGTGACTATGGGAGGAAGGGTAGCAGTGCGAGATCATGTATCTATCATATCAAAGGTATGTATTTGTTTCATGATCTTACAAGGCTAACCTCTCATAGCCTCGGTGCATTGAGGATGGCTTATGATTATTTATTAGTGAATGAATACATGAACATCAGGTGTATGTTATGAGACCAATTATATCCTCAATCAATTAGCTAGATATATCTGATCACGCAGCATTTGCAGGTTCGGCTTGCAGCTGCAAGTTGTGTCACCAAGGACATCAAAGAACCTGGGGACTATGGTGGCTTTCCAGCTGTAATGATTTAACACTCATTTCTGAAGCTTAGAATATGGTATGCTTATTTCCTGTTCGGTATATATAAAAATTACCTCTTTTGCTGCTTTACAGGTTCCAATTAACCAATGGCGCAGGCAAGTTGCCAGTAGATGTCAGACTCGGGTGATGAGCCCTTGAAGTCGGCAAATGATATTTTGATAGGTAGTCAGTGGAGTTTGAATACTCTCCTCCCGAAGAACTTTTGGTGCTGTGATTTCGGATAGATTTTTGTTCATTTGGAGAACTGCAAGGTTACTTAAAATAAATACTGAAATCAATATGTAGTTTCATTAACACACCATTACATGAATACATATTACTAGAGATTTAAACATGTACAAGTACCTAATACTTTGTTTTCTGTCTCAAGTATACTACTACAGATACTATGATCTAGAGAAAACCTTACTTCTACTTAACCACATCAATCCCAAACCCATCAGATACTAAAGTTGTTCTTGTTTCTGCTAAAACCCGCGGTGGAAGCAAGCATCTTGTAGGATCAGTGCCAAATTTTGGACTTTCCTAGTTTGTTGGAATTGCGGTGAAGTGGGTACTTTTTCTTCTTCCGTGAGAGCTTCCCATTGGATTCAATTGGTAGAATACCTTTGAGGTGTAACCCGTGGAACTTGCTCTTAATTCCCCATGTTCTGTATCGATATTTTGTCATCAAAGCCACTTTTAACTCTGCGGTTGCGTTTGAGATAGCATTCAAGAGAGGCTTGAATGGTCGAGGTTTTGCATTAACAGTGTTAGATACATCCCGGGTGTTGCTAGTTTGTTGATGGAAAGCATCAATAGTTGTCTGCCCCACCTCATCCTCTTGCTCCCCATATAAGAAACTTAATATTGTGTCATCATAGTAAATGCTTGAGTCTTTGTTGGAGTTTTCTATTTCAAGATTGTAGAAGATGGTACCATTTTCATTTGAATTGGAGGGCTGCTCTACGGAGATGAACAGAATGGAGTAGGAGGGACTCTTGGGTCTTATGGCCAGCCATAAGAACAGAACAATAAGGCCTAACAGGCCCATCACTTTTAAAATCCATTTGTAGAAACTCTTGTCTTCACACATCCTTCAGAAAAATGTCTGATTGTTAATTTTCATTAGATTGGTGAATGGTGCAGCAGGTTATTGTAGTTAAAGGATGTGAAAGGGTTGGCATGTGCTGTTGAAGTATGAATGAGGGAAGAATATATGCATTTCTTAAACATGACTAATAGGTCCCAGAGAAATTGTTCTGAACACCCTTCGTCTGATGAATGTGTCCAAATCAAACCAGAAGATTATTAGCTTTGTCTAATGTGTTTAGTGTGTTTGGTTTCACCTCGTTTGACGTGTAATTATTTTTTCAACATAAAATAATGTTATGTTTGATTTTAGAATTGATTTTGAACAATATTATTCAAATAATCGATTCTTCTAAAATTAATTTTTCAACCCAAACACACTCGTTTTGTGTTGATTTTATCTTTTGATTACTTCCGATTATTGTTATCGGCAGTGTACCTTACAAGAAGCATGATATATTACTCTGCACAATATCAGGTCCATGTGTAATAGTAAACCTGAGAAAAATATAGGTAAGAATATGAAATAAAAAGAAAAAATTGCAAAAGTAGTATTGATGATCAATTATGAAAAATAACTTGATTAACATGTAATAAGGATGATGATAATTAGATATATATTATATTGATAATTAGCACATTTTTCATATATTAATAGGATTTTTTTTTTCTCACTTAGGTTCACGCTGCTAAACAATTCCTATTTTTACAGGAAAAGTATTTGTGTGGTGCTCTTAAAATGTTGGACAGTGTTAATCATTATTTTGTATGATAAATAATTTATACTAATATTGTGCATAAGAAAGTTGTTTTTTTTTTTAAATTTTTTTCTCAATTAAAAATTTCTAAATTTATCAAAAATTTAAAACATAATAAATATAATTAAATCTAAATTATATTAAATATTAAAATATGTCTGAGGATGTGGTTGATATGTACTTATTGTTTTTACTTACACTCCTAGATAGTTAATATTGAAAATTTTTATCAAAGTTTAAGACAATATCATATAATGATCACAAAATCCAGTTTATTTGTCATTTCTATATTAATTATTATATTTATTATTTATAATAAATTGGTAATAAGACACAAGATTAATTACTTGTATTTCTTCATATATTTACCTTATTTACTTGTTAAGTATAAGATTTAAAAAGTGAGTAAATTAAATTGTTTAGAACATGTGTTTATATTATAAATAAATAGTTTTGAGGTATATGTTTGTACTAAAATAAATTAATGATACTTATGATAGAATTGTGGAGATAGATTCCACTTAATTAATAAAATTTCAAGTTAGTTTAACCTATTTTTTATAACCTAAATTTTTATTGATCCGAAACCTATGGATTTGTGAATTAGAGTTTATTTATTTATTTATTTATTTATTTATTTATTATTATTATTATTTAAAAATAAAAAAAAATTATAAACTTAATCTTACACAACTGTTGTTAATATTTTATGTATATTGGTTTCGGTTTTTAATTTATAACAATTATTTATTATTAAACTTAATACATTTTATTTATTTTATTATTTTCTTAAATACAAAGAACATTCAATTTGTATTTTTTTAATCTTATTTTATAGTAATTAGAAAAAAGTTATTTTCTTGTAGTGTAAAAGAATATTTTTAATAAACTATTTAAATAATTTTAAATTTCAAGTATGGACAGGTCGAATCTCACTTGATTTTCATTCCAGAAGTTATTAATCAAAACGACATAAAGGAAATATTCGCGGAACTATATTTTTATTAAAATTATTATTATAGCTAATGATAATATACATGATAATAAAGAATAATAAAATTATAATTATAAAATTAAATATAAATAAATTTTATAAAATTATAATTATAAAATTAAATATAAATAAATTTTATTATAAATAAATTTTTTTATTTAATTTTAATTATAAATAATTTTTTTATTTTGAAAAAATAACTAATATAAAAAACAATGAAAAATAGTAAAAATTTAAAAAAATAATTATTTATTAAAAATAAAATTAAAAAAATATGTAAACAAAAATATAAAATTCCTATGATAATAATACAGATAATATAAATAACATAATAATTGAATATAAAGTAAAAATGAAATACATTAATGTGACATTCCGAAATAACACAATAATTTTTTTTTCACACTATACAAGTATGAAAAAACACAACTTACAATATACAAACACCTTAACAATTGTTTTTAATTTACTGCCTAGTAAACTTAACAAGTTATTATAAATTTATATGTATATACATTTTAGTATATTTATTTATGCAATAGCATCATCATAAACTGACATCTTTAATAAATATGTATCAGATTTATATAATAGGTATCTATTTAGATCTATAGTACTGTAGCTTGTTTTGTCAATTAATTATTGAATAATTTTATTGATATAAAATGCTATACTACATATGTTTTTGTGTATTATAAAATAATTTTTTTATATATAAATTAAAATGAACTTGTGTTTAGATTAAAATATCTTTAAAGATTGTTTTTATCTATTTTTATTTTTATTTTTAATTAAACTTAATATTTAAAAATTATCAAGGAAAAAACTTGTTTCATATCATCAATAATCATCTATAACTATATATAAAGGGATTCCCTCATTTGTGTCTACATTTCATAATTCCAACCTTACCCTTTACAATTTAATTATTTATTAAATTTTTAAAAATTAACGGTTACTTCTACAAGTCTTTATAAAACTACTTACTTATCTCCTTCTTCTTTTTTCTCATATATTCATCAACAGTTATTTTTCTCATATTTCCTCCCTACATTTCACTTTACATTTCACTTTAATTTTTATAAATATACTTTTATTTTGTTTATTAACTTAATAACATTACAATATCATTAATTATTAATATAATTCAAAAAATACGTACACAGACGTGATAGCGCATGTGTTTATGCTAGTAAATATAAAATATAATTAAATAATTTAATTCAAAACATTGTTAATTATGATTTAAATGTATAATACTTTTTGTTACATGTTTAAATATATAAAATAAAACACATTGCACTGAGTATAATACTTGTAAAATTTATATTTCCAAATATTTTTCACGGTATTTAATTATCTGAGGGACACAATTAACCTCATCCATATCATTCTCGAAAAGTTTATTCTTATATTATAAATTCATATTTCAATATAATATTATATTTTTCTAAAAAAATATTAAAATTTAGTTTAAATGTTTATAAATAAAAGAAAGTGATAGTCAATTATATAAAATATATAATTAAAAAAATGTAAAATACAAAATCTATATGATGGTGGACTAAATTTGAGAATTAAACAAATTTAATTTATCTGTCTCTTCTTTGGATAAGATGTATAAGAGACCAAGTCATCAGTATTCTTATGTCTATCATAATTAATTATCTTTTATAATTTTATAATTACTAAGTCATAAATGCTAAATAAAAAATAATACATTTTAGTTTATTAACGTTGTATGTTATTAAACTCATGAACTAAAAGTTAGGATTAGTTTAATACGAAATTAAGAAAAACCATAAGAAATTAGTAATTGACTAAATGGCATGACACTTGAAAAAACTTGAAAAAACAGAGAACAGAAAAAGCCTCAAACCAAACCCAATATCATGGCTCTCATGCTCTCTCCCTGTCTCTCATACACACATTTCTTTCTGTCTTCCCAATCCTTCTAAGCACAACACACACTTTCTTCTTTCTTTCTCTCTCTCTGCCATTTTCTCTGTTCTTCTCATTTCCATCACAAAAGAGGACCCATTCTTCAAGATGAAGAACACGCCACGTTAGTCTCTGTAAGTGGCTTTTCTTTTCTTGCTTAATTAATTATTGGGTTTTTCGTTTCCCTAACCAATGGAATGGGTTAATCGAGTGCAGAGTTATGGTTCACGGGGCCATTTTCTAATTGGTGTTTATTAAGTACTATCTCTTATTTTATTAATAATAATAATATACACTTTTGACTTCAATCAGGTATATCCTGTGCTCTCTCCCAATCCCTACGCAAGAACATACTTACTCCTTCAATTTTCTTTCTTCTCTTGGGAAACTGATGGAGATGGCGGAAATCCCGAAGTTGGTAAGAATAGGTTTACTTCTTCTCTGTTCAATCTTATTCATTTCTAACACTTCCATTCTACTAACTTTGCATTCCGTTTCTCTCAGGATTTGTCATCGTCTTGTTCCCAGGATTTGATTTCGGAAGAAAAGAACAGAGGAAGCGCGATTTTATCTTCCGATCACATAAACGCATTTCAGTACAGTGCCGAGAAAAGCGATAGCTTTGTGATTGATATGGATGCCTTTTCTTCCGCCAACCACAAAGATCCCACCAATGCAAATTCGAAAATTACGGTATCTCTCATCTCTCAAAAACACCTTAATTTACACTTCTTTTATTTCTTGAACTTCAACTTAGGTACAAAACAGGGGGTGTTCTGTTTGTTGCTGGAACTTATAATAGTGCATAATTTAAAGCCAGAAAGATGATTTGTTGTGCAACTTTGGAATAAACAGTGGCATTATTACCAATTGAAGTGAGAGGGAAAAAGAATAACAACACGCTATCAATGACCCATTAAACTTTTGCGGCCATAGGATAGGATGAATGTCTCTCTCAACCATTATTTAGCTTCTAGTTTAGTTTAACCATTTTCACTTTATTGTGCCCTGTGATTCGTTTATTTGCATCATCTCTAATAAAGGAAAGGGATAAAATCAAAAATTTTGAAAAGAAGAGAAGTTTCTTCTCCGAATTTGATGTTGATGTATGCAGTTGGTAACTGCATCTTCTTATCCCTAACGTTTGTAATTTTGAGAGTTGTGGTCTCTTTATTTCTTTTAGCCTGTTACTGGTTTTGACTAGACAGTTTATTTAAGAAATAAAAAAATAATGTGTGATATTTGATAGGAAGGAACGTGATGAAAAAATAATTTTAAAAATATTTTTTATTTATTTATCTATTTCTTATTTTATAATAAATTAATTTAAATATAAAAATTTTAAAACATTTTTTTTCTGTTTCTCATCTCCTTTTAGTTTACTAAACAACTCAACATTCTTGATCTATTTTTCCTTTTTGATTTTTGATTTTTATCCTTTTCCATTTCTATTTTCTTATAGTCAATGATATTGTTTAAGTACCAGACTAATAAATATTTTCTTAGAAAAATAATGCTGAAATTATTGAAATTACCGCTTAAAGTATTAATAATATATTTTAATTTTAATTAATAATTATTTTTTTTATTAAATTGATATCAATATAATTTGAATGTCAAAATTTAGAAATATGTATGTTAAATCAGAAGTGTTCCAATAAAAAAACAAAACTGACTTATTTAAAAAAATATTACGATTCAAAATAATATAAAAATAATCATAAGTTAAAATATAGAAATCAATTTAGTATATGTTCTTGCATTTAGATAATTAATATCCTCATGAGTTAGAATTTAAGAAACATACTATACATCTTCATGGAATAAATACTTTTTTTAACAGAATATCTTCATTTTTTTAACTAAAGATCTTTGGTCCGTTGTTTAATAGTTTTAACAAAAACCAGTATTAAATAAGAATTACCAAAAACGCTTTCTTCACTCTCATTCAGTTCCATATAAATGGTATGAAAACAATGGGTCCCACCTAAAATACTTTCATTCAAATCTCTATCTTGGCATGCCATGTAACCAAAAGGAAAGAAGGACACTTACTTTTTTATTTCTCGCATAATATGCATATGGAACGAACTATCTTCTGAACACCACTTCTGCAATGGTTTTACTTTTAAATTTAGATTATTTTAATATTTTATTGTTTGAACTCTCAAAAAAGTTGCAGAGGAGTCTTTCCAGGAAGGGATCCCTGCGTTTAGGTGACAGGAAGGTGAATAGCAGTGCCACACTTTATGAAAAGGATACCATATGCTCTCCAAAAGGTCACATTGCTCTTCCAAAAATCACATTCTTATTCATCTTATTATTTTACTCAATTTTAGATATAGTAAAATCCATATTCTTTATTAACGTAGATTGAATGATCCCATCACTAAGGATTTGTTTTTATTTCCATTTGCTGTGTATCTTTGGTCGAAGAGAATTTTAATACAATTATCTACACGTTTGTTTGTTTCCATTATCTGGCCCTATGGACGTGGCTCATTAGTATAGAATCTGGATTTTTTTATAAGTAGGACACAGGTGACATATTGAAATGTCTCCTCCATACCTTAGTTTATCCACGTAAAGGATATATTATATTTCATTACCTAGCTGTACCTATGTCATGACAAGATGGGTGTCCCCTGATTGTTAAGTCTTTGCTGAATTATGATGTGTATAATTATTCTTTAAGTCATTATAACTAGGTTTTGGACTCACATTCAAACACAAATGTGACCTCACGGTGATAAGAGGAACTGTAAATTAAGTTTTATGAGGATGTTGCAATTGCTTGGCCTGGTCGCTGTTCACTGGTAGTTGAAGATTCGTTAGAATGGTTTTATTTTTATCTTTTTTCAGAATGCCTATTTCAAAGGGCTACCCACTCCGTGAACCTGTCACTGTAATGGAACGGAACATTTTGACTGTGTGAAATGGAGTCCTTGGTCAATCCTAGTAGAACTGAAAGGGAAATTGGTTAGGGGGAATCAATTTGGTACAAGTACAATACAATGGCATGTTTGTTGTTTATAGGTACCCCACATTTGGGGCCCCAAGAGTTGGCACTATGTGAAGTTTGAACAACTTAGGAGCTCACAAATCCTTATACTAATTATGGTTGTGGTTATCATTGATCTGTATAGGTACACTTGTTGGGCCTTGCACGCTCGAAAAGACAGCGGGGATGTCATTAGGATCAATGGATCATTCTATCAACCCACTTGTTTATCAGCAGATTACTATGACAACCAACAACATCATTGGCAACCCCACAGAAAACAAATGTAGTATAACTCGGAGAAATAGTTTCAGAAGACCTTCTTCATGGGCCCTTGATCCTAAAAGGGTTCTCCTTTTCTTTGCCACCTTGTATGATTCAACTCCCTTATTTTAATATTTATTTAACAGATCAATTACCTTGGCTTCTACTTTGTCTTTTGCCGTGAATTGCTCAGTTGATGGATGCTTGAAATTGCAGGTCTAGCATGGGAACAATGTTGCTGATATACTTCATTCTCAGCAGCAGTAAGCAAAGTGCAGATGAATATGGGGGGTGATTGGAAGCAGTGACTGAAAATACCTCTAATCAGGGAAACAATCGGAAAGAAAGAAAGGACAAAAGACAAAACTTAGGAGATAAAAAAAAAGGAAGAACACAAAAGTGCAGGAGTAGCAAAAGCTAACCTAATTTCAGCCAAGTCAGTTAAAATCTGCTTTTGAAACTACAGACAGGGGATAAATACAAAGACATAATTTACTTGACCGAGTGAAGGAATCTTCGATTTTTTTAATGTAAATGGAAGACAATCGATCACATGGAGGACATGGATGATCATAGAGTCACATTTTACTATTTCTTGCTCCCCTCTATCTTTCTGTTCTGGTTTGCTCTTATATTTATGTATTTCTAGTTGCTTAAAATCAATACGAACATAAATGTTAACAAAATCCACAATACAATGATAGATAACAGAAAAAAAAATAAACTTTTCTTAACTAATTATTGTAATTTGGAAGTAGTAGATGACCACAAAAGGCGCATTTGTTAGTTGGGGTGCGTGTTATCTCCCAACAAAGAATAATGAGCACTCTGAGAGATTCAAAGCGTTATGAAACTGGTCAATATTCACCGTGTGATGTAGATTGATATGACAAGTAAAATACGCATGGCTCCACAAGGAGTGGTAGAAAACGGAGAACTATAGTGCTTTCAACGTTGTACTTCGACATAAGTGGAGCTTGCACTTATGCTTGTGCTCATCTTTCATTACTCCATATTTATTCTATATCATACCATTAATTAAACCCCATTTACATTTACAGAATGGAAGCCCCTCAAAAAGTTAAAGAAATGTGAACTAGGCAAAAATAAGTGGCCTAACAGGATTGTGGGCTATATAATCCATCCATATCTCCTCAAAATCATGTTATTGGGCCGATCGTATTAAAATCAACCTATTGGGCTCACCTATTAACATAACGTCGTTTACTTTCTGCACCCCTCAATTTCTTCGCCCATCCTTCAAAATTTCCAAATAAGGGAAAATTGATTTCCAGAATGTACATTTCGAAAACTTTTAAGAGCATTTGCCTTTATAAGCCTTGCATCCTATGGGTAATAGTCTAAGTGTGAGTTAAAAAAGTTTCACAGGATAAAAAAGACAAAGTTAAACATTATATAAAAATAAAAACCCATAATAATATTGTCTTAAGATTTTTGTGTAAAAGTAGTGTCAAAGGTTTTATATGTATAAGACTAATGTCATATAATCATATAGAACTACACTCTCTCAATGACCATAACCATATAAATATAACCAACCTATGTGAAAAAATATATATACATAAACCCATCACATCCTAACCTTTTTCTTTAACATATGTATAAATAGATCTTATTGAGGATAAAAACGAAACTTGTCATTAAAGTATAATACCTTACTTTTCATAGCAAATATTATACAAAAACTACTTAATAATGATTTGTGTTATGGAGACCACTCCTTTAAATAACATATTTTCTAGAATTTAGTGAGCAAGTTCAATCAATGTAAACCAAACCTTTTATAACACTTTTTTTTTTATCGTCCTATCTTTCAAAATTATTGGCAATTATTTTAAAAAATTTAATCAACTTTTGAACATTTTAAAAGACAAAAAGTAAAGACTCCAAGTGGAGTTTCAAAACTAATAGTGTGATTAATCATATATAATATAACATTTTAAATTCCAAAATCTTGAACTTTTCTGTAATAAACATGTTGAAAATTACATTAAATGACTTTATCTTGTGATTAATTTTAGAATAAATTGAAATTTTGAATAACGGTGAGCGTATTTTTATTATTTAAATTGTATAATTTTAATTCTTAAATTTTTTTTCCTACACTCTCACATTTATGTTTCTTCTCTTACATTAAATATATTTAAAACTATTTAGTGTTCAATGAAAATCAATTTATAAGTATAAATTTAATTTTTATAATAATAGAAATTGTAATGCTCTATCTAGAATGAGAATTTTAGATGTAAAAAGTTTGAATTAATTTATTAAAAAAGTTAAAATAAATAAAATTTAAATAAGTGAAATTTAAACTCTTATCTTTTCTTGTAATTTTATCGAGAAAAATAAATCCATTAAAGGTTATCTGTAAAATTCATCTGCAATTACTAAGTTTTGTTAATAGCCCAATGATTGAAACAACAAATAACACGTATTAATTTGCATATATAAATAGAGTTATCAAAATATTTAGGTTAAGTATGATTTTAATATTTGAACTTTAATCTAAAATTGGGATTCGTCTCTGTATGAAATTTTGATATATTTTGGTCCTTAAACTTTATAAATAAATAAATATTGTTCTTTTAATCCAATTATGTTAACCTTATTTTGACGTGTCGAACGCTTTTCTTGATAGTATTGGAGTTTTTTACACTGTTTGACACATTCTTGGTTCAATATCTACTAAAAAATGCGTTCAACTCCTCAAAACAAATTAACATAATTGAGTTAAAAAGACTATATTCATTCATTTTTAAAGTTTAGGGACCAAAATGTATTGATATTTCGGATAAGGTCAAATTTCAATTTTAAATTAAAGTTTAAGGATTAAAAACATACTTGACCCAAATATTTAATTAAATTTTATGTTCTTTATATAATTAAGTGTTTTTAATTTTTATTAATAAACACTCTCTTCTTATATTTTTTTAATTGAGTATATTATATTTGATTGTATTATTAATTAGGAAAATGATATCTTAACAAAGTTTTTCTTACAAACTTTTTGACAAACTACTAATTTGAGTAAAAAAAATATTATTTTATTACTTTATTTTGGTTAAAAAATAAAAATAATATATTTTAATTCTATTTAAGAAAGTTTGTCAACTTTGTCAAAATACTTTTTCTCAAAAGATAATTTTCCTATTAATTATTATTTTGCAGTTTCAGTGTGTCCCTCCATTGAAATACATGGTTAGTTAATATTCCATGAAGGGGAATGGGAACGTAAAATAAATGGAAATGGTATATACATAAATCACAGCAGACACAATGAGACAGCATCAAACATGCAGACCGAAACCAGCTACGATGTTTAAACCTCTCTCTTTCATAAACATTCTTAATGTGCAAGAAACCTAGGCAGACCTATTTTGGAACCCAACTTCTGAACATCATCCCGAACTTGTTTCCTGTACTCACGAAAGCTGAATTTCCTGTAAATACATGGCTCTCTGCAACTCTCTATCACAGTGTCATTTGAAGGGCACAAGAAATACGCCATAGAGAACCTCTCCAGTTTCGGGTTGGTCATCACTCGATGCTCAACGCTCTTGTACACACCGTTGCTCCATGCCTGGAACAAGTCGCCAATGTTGATTATAAGGGCATCGGGGTTTGGTTTAACAGCGATCCATTTCTTGTCTTTCACCAATTGCAAACCCCCAACCTCATCCTGATACAGTATGGTCAGAAAGTCACTATCCGTGTGTGGCATCAGACCGTGAATCCCAAAAGCAGTAGGGCACGGAGGATATCGATTCAGTCGGAGATAGCACGTGTTGGGCAAACAATTCTCCTTAAAGAACCTTGACTTCTCACCCATTTTCTCCGCCAGTATGTCGGCTAATGTTTCTGCAAGCCTCGAAACTCTTGTCGCAAACTCTTCAATTCTCCAACTGCACAAATAAATTCATTTATTACCATAGAACGCTGTCGTCAAGTCCAGATTTTTTTTTACTGATTTTTTGGTGTTATTATATATTGAACATTAAAAATATATTAGGTTGATATTTTAAATATATTTTTAATATATTTTAAAACATCAAAATGAGTGATAATCGATGTATTATCAAGACTAGATAGAGGTCCAGCACAAAAAATTCAAAAGAGAATCCAAATTCGCTGTGTTTCCATCACTGTAGAGTTTTCGGCTACACCTCATCGGTCAGGGAACCATAAAAGTAGCAACCATGTGCACATATATCAAAATTCAAGGAACAAAGCAATGTCTGCGTCATGTGGATTTACATTGTACATAATTATAAAAATGCATGCAGCTACTCATTAATAACAGTAATAAAAAGCAAGTCAACACACGACACAACACAACAGCTTGTTAATTTTTCTATCTACAGAAGAAAGTTCTGAAATTTACATATTTGGATTGATATAGAAGGGAAGCAAGAATAAGATGAATGTACCTGAGAGAGTTTGATCCAGATGATCCTAGTATATCAGAAAGAGGAATATGAAAGGCTTCGGACCAAGATAACTGTCTGATGCAGGTGGCAGTGGGTGCTCCCCAACGGTAGCTTCCGGCGGAGAAGTTCAAGAACTTCTCCTCTTTGCTCTTCTTTTCAAAGGGTTGTCTGAACACTTTCTCTTGCTCACACCTTAACCTGCTGAAAATATGACTGCAAATACCATGGTTCACCACCTGGAAGAAACCCCACTCCTGTGAAGCCCTAGCGATGTGGGACTTGCACTCTTCCCTCAAAGTCTCGTCACGGTCCTCTAAGAGGCTGAGATCGATGACCGGAAGCTCGCATTCCTCGGCGGCCACCACGACATCGCTGTCGAAACCATTATTCTCTTGAATGGTGTTTCGGGTCTTGTCAAATAGGATCTTGTATGCTTCGTGAAAGGGTGGGTCCGAAACGGAGTCCATATTCTGATAGAAAAAAGGTGAGGAGGGGATGTCAAAGGAAAAGTAAACTAGTGGAGGCTTTCTCCGATGAACACCAAAAACAGATAAAGACACGTCGTTTTTTGTTGCTTTCTACTTTTCTCTTTATTTCGCCTTCGATCAAAACGCTTTACACTTTGGAGACAAAGCAAACCTTCATGTCTTTTTCTTCAGACAGATCCATTCCCTTCCTTTATTCTTATGTCTTCTCTTTCACACTGCTAAATTCTAACTTATTTATTTATTTTACTGGTTTTACATATTCTTTTAACAACCCCTATTTTATGAACATTTTTTCTTCTTCTTTTATTGCTTTTACACATCTTTTTCATGCATGCATATGTCGCTTTCTCTATCTCTCTTTCTCCAGACTAAAAAAAAAACATTATAGTATTTAAAACTGCTTTCATTTTTTTTTTAAAACCCTAGGAATATATTCAATTCAAATGAGCATATGCTCAATTAACTGTTGATGTTAGGACGGTACAAGATTCCTTGCATTTAAAAATTATTGTAAAGTTCTACCGTCATCATCCAAAGGATCTTAATTAAATTCTTTAAGTTAGATTTTATTTTATTATTCAATATAAATGAGTTATTTTTATAACTAAGATTTCATCCTAGAATCTACACTCTCCTTTGGAAGGCCACGGAGACCCACTTATTTATTTATTTATTTATTTATTGGGGTTGATTATATATCCGAGGCTCTCACTTTAAAAAAATATCTAGGTTTGACAAAATTAAGTGGACCATATATTTTTCCCTAAAACTTCTCGAACAAATTTAAATTAAAGAAATAAAAACCCTTTTAAGAACTTGGTATGTTTTCTGATTTGCATGGTCCAATTTCCAAAAGAGGCAACTACAACGAAACAAACTAATATTTAATGTGTGGTGGCTTGTGGCTAGGAATAAAATATTTGCGTCTCCATGGAAGCGTTAAAAAGAAACTTGGACAAGGCACGGTAACATCAACCTCCCTCTTTGTATTTATAATCAATGGATTCGGATTTTTCCATAACATGTTAAAGTTTTTGGCTAATTGCAAATGTCTATATCCTTCGATTATATATTAATTATCGCTCACTCCGATTGGGTTTGTTTATGCATATAAACCAGATAACCCATGGACCACTCTTTCTCAATGCCCAAAATATATTAATCCCAATATTAAGAAGAAAACAATGATGACGACGATGATGAAAAGTGTTTTTACATGCATGACGACGTTTAGAGTTTCATGTCATACAAATAACTAAATAAATTGACACTAAAACGCTGAGCGAGAATTTAAACACGTGAATCATAGAAACTTGTTATGTAAACAATTTTGGGAACGTCTCGTTTGCTCTGCTTAGAGTAGTATTTAAAAAAACAAAGAGAAAATTAGCAAAAGAGGAAAGAGATATGGAAGAAGGAGGGGTTACTTACAGAATAAAGCTTCGATTCAGTGTGTAAGGAAGAATGTGGTATTGGAAATGGTGGAGGAGCTTATAATTTATAGGCAACAAGTGTATCAATTATTGTGAACATTAATGTGAAGGACATTTAGATGATTGAAAGCCTATGCTGAAGAGAAGACCACGCGGCTCGTGGCTCTATCAGAGAAAATATATCTACTGTCTGCATCTTTTTTTTTTTTTTTTTTTATTTTTTTTTTTTTTCCTTTTAAAGTATAGCAATAGAGAACATGCGAACTCACTTCATTTGAAGAGTACACAAAAAGTAAAGAAACATTCATGAATTGAATGGATCCTGTGTCACAAGTGGTCGACCTGCATGTCCCTGCCCCACCCATTATTTCCTTATTACTTGCTAAAAATGGGGCAGAACACGTTCACACGTAAAAATAAAGGAAACTTACACTTAGAGCTGTCATTGGGTCGGAACTCGCGATCAACTTTGCTCACGGGTTTTGATCGGGTTGGATTAAATTTTTTTACAAATTTTAATATAGGTTGATTTTTGATCCGGCTCATCTAGACTCCATATCATCCGGATTGAACCTGTGGTGAGCCGAGTTAGCTCACCAATCCACAAATAAAAGAATTACATAAGTGTTTTTATTAAGTTGGGCTTTACACGTAAATAATTTGTATTTTTTTTATTTTGATTTGTATTTGGATTGTATTAAAGTTTCTTTAGATTTTAATTAGAATTATAATTTAGTTTTGACTGACAAAAATAAAAAAATTGTATTTTTTTTAATTAAGTGAACCCGTGAGCTAACACGTTTAACCCGTCAACCCATGGTGATCGGATCAGGTTCGAATTTTTTTCCCTCGCTAAGATTAGGTTGACTCACTAAATCATCAATCCATGATGAATTGAGTCAGGTCAAGCCAGATTACCCATTTTGACAACTCTACCTACACTCTCTCTGCATGGATAAAAAATAATAGCGTAAACACAAAAACAAATTTAACACCTTTAACCACAGTTAGTTAATCACTGTATTACCGGATAAAAACACTTATTTTACCTAATTAAAAGAGTTCACTGTAAATAAAGTCAATCATTAAAAATTACTCATAACAACCACAATGTTTAAGCTTGTACTTTCTTAGCTTTTGATTTCTTTCAAATTAAAAATATATATGAATAGGAAGACTCACTATCAACTTTCTCTCTCAGTATTTCACCATCTTCATCACACTTTCTCACCAATCAAAATCACTTTTTCTTTCAAAATTTTTCATGTGGTAACACAATCCTATTACTTTTTCACACGGTTGACACACGGCTGACACGATGAGAGGAAGCCTATTTTCGGAAACTACATTTGGGTTTTACAATTTTCGTTTCAACTTCAATGTTATAGCGTTGAATTTATGCGATTCAACCTTTTGCATCTTGTAAGTATATAGACAACATTTATATCTGGTCGGGCCACCCAAATACCCCCTTATTATATCTATCATTTTTTTTGTATTTACTTTTATTTATATATATATATAAATCATTTTCTCGAGTTTTCTTGAACATTCAATTTTGTTTAGTATATGCCATAAGCAAACATTTCGCTTCTAAATTCTATGGCTAAAGTAATTTACAGTTTTTTTCTTTTTTTTTTATTTATTGTTAACCTTGTTCCCAGAGCCAAACTGATTTTTAAAATCAATGAGAAGTCAACAGTGTTTCATTATTCTCTAACTATTTGGCTTAGATCTTTTATAATTTTTAGGTGTTTTTTTTTTTTACTATATATAACCTGTGTATCTGGTGTGATAGATGATTAGATGTTGTCAATTTGTTTGAAAATGAAGCCATTTGTCTATTCCTTAATCATGAATTGTCTCTCTTTGATGTAATAGGAGAATAGAGATGGAAAATGAGAGACTCGGAGGAATGAGAACCATACTCTATTCATATTTCGGTGTGTTTGATTTTTACTGTCTGAAATGGAGTTTGCGGGATTTTTGATTGGGTGTAAAAGTTAAGCAAAGAAAATGAACTGACAGAATGGCACATCGCGGAGCTAATCCTATTTTCAAATTAAAATTAATTGACGAATTAATTTTATTATGTGACTCATTTAAAATATTACGATGGTTCAATCGTAATTTAATAAAATACAAGAATTTATTGATTATTATGAGAAGTCGTAATAAAATAAAATAAAATTCAGTCCAACTTGATGAATGTTGGCTTATAAAAGAATATTAGGGTTCTCTATCTAATCATAAGGTTCTCTCACAATAAGTCATCAAAAAATAAAGTATGAGAGAAGTAACAAAGATAAAAACATACATTGAAAAAAAGAATTTGAAAAACAAAAATTAAAAAAACACATTATTATTAAATCTCTCATGAATCAATGTTAGTATCTTATTATAATTTATAAACATAAATGTGTAATTATAACATATAAAAATCATAAATATTAAGATCGTATAATAATTTTCTATAATAAAATATTATTGCATAAAAACTACAAAATAATTTACGCAAAATTCATGTCGGCACACAATAGAGTTTGAGGCAAGGGCATGTGCATGTTCATTGCTTCATGCCTCACCTCCTCCCAAACATCAAAATATCTTTCTAATCGCTTTTCATCATACAGTATAACTGCCTCTATACCTTTATCTCCATCGACAATGACCAGGTATATGTTTCATTTTTTTTATGGAAAAACCACACCTTTTGCTTCCTCACAAACATGACTGCAATTGGTTACTCACGTTTCCTCGGGAACTTAAATAATATTTCCCCACAGGACCCACCCTCCATCCAGACCCTACGTACCCTCTCAGATAAACATATAATTACCGGTAAAAACGAACATATTCATTGATTCATAATATAAGTTTTGCATACATACATATATATATATATATATGTATATATATATATATACATATATATATATATATATATATATATATATATATATATATATATATATATATATATATAAAATGTTTTAAAAATTTACTTTTAAGTTCAACTCATACACATATATAATTAGAAGTATCACATTGATCAAAGATAATTCAAAAAATTTTAATATATAAATGAGTGAAAATTTCACCTTACACTTGTCGATTTTGTAAGGTTATTATAACAGTTATGAGATCACCTACTAATATCTAGTTTTACAATTTTACAACATAAATATACATCTTAACTAGTTTTTCACACGTGATTTAATAATAATTTATTAACAAATGTGACCATTAACTATGACTCTAATATGAATCAAATACCGTATTAATGAAAAAAAAATTAAATCTAATTTAATCTTACAAAATTAATTTGTGATATAATATTTATTTTAACTTTTATATACCGTTTTATTTTTGATTGACACAAGATTTCTAATATAAAGAGAATTTTAAAACTATATATTAATCTAAAAATGGTCTATGTACTATTTTTGACATAATTTCTTGTTGGTTGAAACAGTGTAAGAGTTTTTCTTAATCTCATAATATAGATTTTTAATTACATCCACAACAAAACACACCACTTATCTATTGATGATTAAAAAAATAATAAATAAATTTGCAAGCGGGACAGAGAATCTATGAGGTGGTAGTAAATCAAGAGTACAAAGAATCATGTATGTTTGGTTTTGATGTATTGAATTTGATCCATAGCCACACATATGAGACCCTATTTATTATATGTAATGATTAATGGTTGATAGAATAGGCCATAACTACCCGAATTCATATTCTTCTCACACAACTATATTCAAGTGAAGGGACAGAACTATGACTATACGAATGTATGTATGAGAATGATTAATGAAGTTGGTGTTTGATAAATAGTTGTGTTTTGTGATGGTGATTGTGTATGATGTTGGAAAGTGCAAGTGGTTCTGTTCTCAACCACAACAAAAGACCCTTCCAGACTATATATATATATATATGTATGTATACCGACATGTGTATTTTTGTATTAGAACAACAATGTTAATTAAATGCACAAACCATGTGGTGCCCATCCACCTTCTTCAACATTTTTTTTTTAATATTATCCATATAATTTCTAAAATATTTTTCATAAAATCAACCAATTTTATGCACAACATGTAGGAAGAGTACTTTCTTTTTATACATTTTGAAAAAAAAAAAAAAAGAAAAAAAAAAATAAAGAAAACAAAAAAAAAAGAAAAAAAACTAAAAAAAAAAAAAAAGAAGTAACGAAAAAAAAAAAAAACAATTTTTGTTCTTTTTTCAACAATTTTTGATCTCTAGTAGACCTATCAGTAGGATTTGAACCTAGACGAAGTTCTGACTATCTTTC
>Ga0214545_1000689_pt1 | contig 57012 bp, 20 predicted proteins | sample CNSS4metaG_FD_160064 | JGI IMG/M metagenome (GOLD analysis project Ga0214545, IMG submission 160064) | Root nodule microbial communities from cowpea collected in UCLA plant growth center, Los Angeles, California, USA - CNSS4 | ecosystem: Host-associated > Plants > Roots > Nodule | place: USA... | reverse complement strand
CTATACAAAACAGAGGCGGTAAGGGTTAAGGGTACTTACGTGAGCAGAACAATGGCCAAGCTAAACGTAAATCTGAAGAACGTTGGAACCCTAGCAGAGCTCTAGTGCGGAAACAGGGAAGGAGGCGGCTGCGAATCTGAGAATGCAGAAAGTGTGAGTGTTAGGGCAACTGAAACAGGTTTTTATCCTATGGGCCGGTCTTTAGGCCCAATACTGTAGGGCAGCCCACTAACTTTTAGGGCAGGAATAAAAATGGGTCTTACAATTTCTTTCAAAATAAAATAAAGATAAAATTATAAACAAAATATATACACTAAAAGAAGAAATCTCATTATATTATACAGATTATTATATTTATAAAAGTAAATTTAAATAATTTTTAAAATTTTATTGTAGATAATATTTTTTTATTGGTAGAATAATTATTTTGATTAAAAACATATTTAAAAGATTAGATTGAAAATAAAATGTATACACTAAGAAAATTCTATTTAAATAACAGAGATAATTTTTTTATTATACTAATTATTTTAGTTTTAAAATATAATTAAATTTAGAAAAGAAACCGATCAAAATAAAAAACAGATAAATTTTGAATAGAAACGGTCGCTAAAATGAATAAAATTAATAGAATAATTATTTTAATTTACAAACTATTTAAAAAATAAAATTAAAAACAAAATATGTACGAGAATATATCTATATAATAGTATAGACAATATAATTATTCATGTAATCATAATAAAATTAAAATAATTATTTAAATATAACAATTAAGAATAATTTGAGAGATTAGAGCGACATGAAATATTATAAGCAAAAGAGGACCCTTTATGTAATTTCCACCGTATAAAAAAGGTTGCAGGAATCTTCGTGGTTTTTTCAACCCCATCTTCTTCCTCTGTTCTCTTTCGTCTTCCATCGATAGAACCATAATCTTGTTCCTCTTCTTCGAAAATGGACTTCATCGTTTTTATCTTGGTGGTGCTCGTTAGTGCGCAACTGTTCTACCACTTCTACAGTCTCCTAAACATCTTGGCCACCCGCTTCCGCCGCGATCCTCCTCCTACCGCCACTGCCACCGCCGCCACCACCAAGTCCTCCGATCAGGTCACGCCTTCCTCCAAGGACTCGTGAATAACACAACAACAACCGCTTTACGACACCCTTTGGTGAGATTAAATCAGGGATCCAAGAAAGAACGGTTTTTTATTTGGTGTGTAATCAATCACTGCAAATGCTATGTTACTCTGCTTACCCACTAGTGTTAGGTCTTTGATTTCAAGTCAAATTTTAATCATGGTTGGTTGCTGCTAATTTGGACTTGTTGATTCACCTACTTCTTTTTCTTTTTTGTGGGTTAGTTTACATGTGTACATGCATCTAGGTTTTCAATTTTTCGGGTTTAATCTAAGTAAAGATGCATCTTCTTTGTTTCCATTTTTTTTTTTGGATTTATGTTGAGATGAAAATTGGTGGCTTTGTGGGTGTGTTGTTTTGATTGATTCTGAGAGGTTTGGGGGTCAACGCTGTTTCTGAGTTTTTGCTGTGGATTGTTTGGGTTCGTAAAAAACTATTGCTTAAAGTGTTAGTTTTGGCTGATAATATAATGTGGTGTTTAGCGTTAATAAAATCCTCTACTGTGCTGGTTTTAAGGAGATAAACAGGGACAAACCCTAACTTAACACTGCTTTAATCAAAATTCATCAAGTTGCATAAATTATTGTTCTACAGAACATGATCAAATGTTGGATTTGGTCCCAAAGTCATAACTTTCAACACTTTTAGCTGTAGAATGGCAAACTGTCCTAAATCGTGAATGAATATGAGAATTTGCATTTCGTCTTCGTGTAGTAGTTCAATAAGCCGATACAATGAATTAAGCAACTCATTTGCATGTAAATTCCAAAAATTAAAGGCAACATCCTTGCGGAGATAGAACACAAGGGTAACATTTTCTCATTTCTCACCATCCTAGTGGACATAGAAACACAAGAGTCACTTAGATATTATCATTAGATCATCTACAAATATATTGCGCCGTATGATCCTGCTGGCTTGAGCTACACTTCAAATTCGAACACATGGCTTGAAAAACTACACTTACATTACTGAGATTCCAAAGCCAGAACAAATTAGTTAAGAGGTAATAGCATTGAGAAGTCCATCAACGAACAAAAAATCAATCGTCAGCAGTGGCATCTTGCATCATGAGCATGAAAATGTCAGGCCAGCAAATTATGCAACCTCGTAAGATCCCAAATTCAACCACAATTATGTAAACGAATGAAAGGAGTGCTCCGAAAGATAATCACCCGGTGGTCGTTTTCTTGAGAGAAGCTATAGAGACCTCATTTGATGGTTGTTAGCTGAACCCAAAATTTTGAACAGTTTCTGCAACAAAGCTAAAACATTGAGATCAGAGTGCACGAGGAAGAGCAAATGAAGGAGTACACTACACTCCAGGCAGAAGGTACCAAATGCACAGATAGAACACCATCACAAAATTATGGATGAGAAAAAAGAACGATGAACACCACAAATTAAATTAAGTTTTAATTATTGACTATAATTGAGTAATTTAATATATAAATTATTTTTTTATTTATCTAATTAGAAACCTTAAATGTGATTTGAATATATGATATATATATATATATATATATATATATATATATATATATATATATATATATAGGTACTAAAATGACTTTTGCAAGTACCTGTGGGAAAGATTCGGATGGAAGGGATTCAAGTACTCCTCCCTACATCTGTGATCATTGCTTATATTAAACAGGGTTTTGCTGAGTTAACAGCTGTTGGGTAAATCAATAATAAGCATAGCTTAAGAATGTTAACAATCTATAGAAACAGTCAGAGAAAATCCTATTATCTCTTGTCCTCAGCAACGGAAGAACTCATTTCTAAATATCTTTGAGCCTCATCTAGTTTACCATAGCGGGTAAGGAGTCGAATCATGCAAGTGCAGTGTTCTTTGGATGCTTCAATTTTATATCTTGACATCAAATCAAAGATCCTAAAAGAATCTTCAACATACCCAGCTCTATCACATATAGACAGAACAGCTTCAAAAGTGAAGCGGTTCGGAGAGCAACCATTTGAAATCATGTCATAAAAAAGATCAATTGCCTCCTGATACCATTCCTTATGCCCATAGGCCCTAATAAGAGCACTCCATGTCGTTGAACCTTTATCAGGAACCACACTAAATACCAACTTTGCTTTATCAACATCTCCACAAATCCCATACATATCAATGACTCCAGCAGCAACATAATGGACTGATGCAAAACCCCTTTTCAACACTTGTCCATGAACTTCCTTCCCAAGCTTTAAAACTTTCAGCTCCCCACACACATGTAGCATCCTAGCCATGGTAACAGTGTCCGGCTTATGCTCGGTCGTCCATGCCATTGACCTCATGACACCAAGAGCTTCACACACACGCCCATTCTCAATGCATGAATCAATCATGGCAGTCCAAGAAACCACATTCTTCCTCTCCATTTGATCAAAAAGTTTGATGGAATACTCAATCACACCGCACTTAGAGTACAACACCATCAAAGAAGACACTATCGGCACATTAGGCAGAAGCCAATGTCTCAAAGAATAAGCATGAATCTCCTTCCCTTGCTTCAGAGCCCTCAACTGTGCACAAATGGGAACTAAAGAGGCAACTGCAGAAGCACCAGGTCGGAACCTCTTCAACCGAATCACAGACCTCATTTCAACCTCAAGTCTCCCTGAAACCAAACCAATCCAAAAATCTCCTTTCCTCTTCATCACACTGAACAAAACTCGACTCCCCGACCCAACATCGCCACACTTGCCATACATATCAATCAATGCTGATAGAATCGACAATTCCTTGTAATACACATTCTTCACCACAAAGCCATGAGCTTCTCTACCTAAGTTCCGGGCACCAACTTTCCCTATAACATCAAGAACAACTATCATTACAACCAAATTTGGGTTTATTCCTTCCAACAACATCAACCTCATGTAGTCCAAAGCTTCTTTTATCATGCCATTGCGCGCGAACCTGGTAATCATATTACTAAACCTCCATGCCTTAACGTCTCGTTTGGGAATTTTATCGAACACTTGGCGTGCGAACACGACTTTCCTGCGCTTGGGGTACAGATTGTTCGGAAGCGTCTCGTTGGGAGGGGTGTAATCAAAACGCGGCGGCGACGAGGGAGGCGCGTGGTTTTGTGGCGTGGAGAGTGAGAGATTGTGGCGCGTGGCGGGGTTTAGAATGAACGAGTGAGGGTGAAGAGAAAGAGGAGGTGAAACGGAGGATTGAATTTCAGAAGAATATTTGAAGCATGGAGGCGTCGCGGCGTGCGTTGGACACGCGCTGAACATTGTCGCGGTTTTGGGACAACCTAGCTAAGACCAACAATGGCTGCAAATATTTAAGCTTATTTTGTTTGTAGAAAAAATTTGATTACGTAGGATGATGCATGTGAAATTTTCTTTTCCCAACAAACCTATTTAAAAGAAAAAAAAATTATATTATACAAATCAACTTGCGCTAACATTATGCAAATCAACGGAAAAGTGAATTTAAATTATGAAAAAACATAAAATTGAGAATAATCTCACTGACAAGAGAGAAGTTAGAGTAAAAGAAATAATAAATTATAAATTAATAATCCTGTTCACATATTTAGATTTAACATTTACTTTGCTATCTAATATTTGTTAAATAAATTCAATATAATTATTTATGATAAATTGACATTCATCGTGGCAACTCATTTAGTATATGTTATGTAACATAACTCAAATAAATCTAATGGAACATAACTCAAATTTGGACAGATAACAAATTTGGAATTATGTTAATGTGAAAAAGAACAAATTGACATTTTTTTAAAATAAGAGACCACGATGAATCCTTTAAGGTTTAATAAAAATAAATATAAGAATTAAAACAAATCAAAACCTAAACACAATGAAAAAACTATTAATTAAACAAAAAAATTTCAATCAAAACAATGAGAATAATGGAATACGTTTGAAGCAAAGAAAAAATTTGACTAAAATTTTAGAATAATTGTATTAAGTTTATATAAATGTATATTTAAAGAGATTGTTCATTAAACATCATGTGAAAAAAAAAATCCCAATAAACTCATTTATAAGAAAAAAAAATGCAAATCAACTTGTGCTGATGTAAATAAATATAAAAGTGAATTTAGATTACGAGAATATAGAATTGAGAATAATCTCAATAACATGAGAGAAATTAGAGTAAAATAAATAATAAAGAATTAACTATTAAACGTATTTATATATTTAGACTTATCATTCACTTTGCTATTCGATATTTATTAAATAAAATTAATGCGATTACTTATGATAAATTGACATTCTTTGAAAGTGTGTCAAATCATTTTGGAAGATGTCATGTGATAAAATTTAGAAAAGTGACACATATAAAATTAGATAGGTTACAAGGTAGAATTTATGATTATATAATTCAAAATCTATTATCTTGTTAAAAAATATATTCCAAGTTATCCAATTCAATATATATATATATATATATATATATTGTATCTTAAAATATATAATCTAAAATAATAAAAAATTATCTTGTTAAAAAATATATTTCAAATTATACAATTCAATAAATATATATATATATATATATATATATTTATATATTTATTTTGTATCTTAAAATGTATAATTAAAAAAAAAATATTTATGCAATGTAGAATGTTTTCACATTACACTAACCATGTGTATTACTAAAAATTATAACCTTGTCTTTAGAGAGAGAATTTTAACAATTCCAAGAAATTAAAATAAATGATATTTAAAATACGTATAATTGAATTTTAATTATTTCTTAAATAGTTTATTTTAATGTAGTAATGTGAACATCTTATGTTATACTATTTTTCGTTGGATAAAGTAATTTAACTTATCTTTTATGATAAAATTCTGTTTTAAAAGTATTTCGATAATTTAATTTTACCCTTCAACCAGAGTCAATTTAGTTTGATTTTTGTCTCGACCAAATCGACTCGTCTCGATCTTGGTCTTGGGATAACTTGTCTCAATCTTTGACCTAAAATGACTCAATTTAACCTTTGGTATGTGACAACTTGTTTTGACTTTCAATTTAGGCCTAGCCAACATGACCTACGTCTTGTGTCGACTCCTCTCAAGCTTTGATTCAGGCCAACTCATTAAGACCTTCAATCTAGACCAAGTCATCATGACCTTCATTTTGGATTGACTCGCCACAATCTTTGACCCAATGAACACATCTCAATCTTCGACTCAAACAAACTTATATTGACATTTGACTCATCTTGGCATTCGTCTTATGTCGAATTGGCTAGACATTTGGCTTTTGCTGAACCGATTCAACCTTTGGCCTATACTAATTCATCTCGACCTTTAACATGAGCCGACTTAACTAGACCTTATAATCGACTCAACATTTACTATAGGCTAAAACAACTTGGTGTCAATTTGACCTTCAACCCATGTTGAATCACCTTAACCATCCCAATTTGACTCATCTCAACCTTCAGACCAATTGACCCGATAAGACCTATGGCTTGAGCTGACCTGACAAGTCCTTTAGTCTTGGTTGACCCGACTATAACTTCAATTCGGGCTCACTTGTCTTATCCTTGAGTCCAAGTTGATTTGGCTCAATCTTCGATTCAAGTCAACTCGATTTAGCCTTTTGCTTAAGGTGACTTGACTGAACATTTAGTTTAAATCGACTTGACTGAGCCTTTAGTATGAACCAACTCAACTTAACCTTCGTGAGTGGAGTGAGAAAAGTAAAAAATGAGTGAAATTTTAATTTCCTTATATTATTTTAGGATATTTAAAATATTTTTATTTTATTTATTTGAAATAGTTCTAAAATTTCTTAAACTTCAATTATTTTATAATTATTTTATCTAAGCAGGTAATTTTAGTGTAAAAAAATTTGAAATTCCACAAATAAATGAACTACATAAGAAGAGTTACTAAAATCTTGCAATGTACGAACAATCATCACCAACCATCACCACCAAACAATACCAAAATCACCTTCAAGCACCACCATCAATCATACCACAACCTTCGCAAATGTATACATTCCAACACAAACACAATCAATACCTAATGAATTTAGTTAAATTTATAATTTGTACTTAATATATAATATATAATATAATGCTTCTCAGAATAATTTTTTTTGAAACATCCATGAAATATATTTCACAAAGAGTTTTCTACACTAAATATGTTTCGGAAAGAACGTTTAGAATAATTTTTTTTCCGCATTTTTTCTCTTTTTCTTCCTCTTTAGTATTCTTTCCCATCTTCTTCCTTTGCAGCAGTGCCGTGGCACGGTGACAATGACCGAGGCAGTAACAGTTTTATTTTCCAGTTATTGTGGGTGCAGTTAGTAACATTTGAGGTGTAGGAAGCAATAGGCTCGGGGTAGAGCATAGAGCCCATTTATTCTGAAAAGCCCATAAGTCCATTTCATGTTTTTCTAGTCTCTGGTAAAGAGCGTTGTTCACTCTGCAACAAACCGAACAACAATGGCTTCCAATTCGAAATCGGAGACTTTTCTTCAGCGATATGGCTACGATTTGCTGTTGGCATCAGTAGCTGCTTTATACGTTCTCACCGTTCCTTACACAAAGGTCGAGGAGAGTTTCAATGTTCAGGTCTCTCTCTTCTTCTTCTTCCTCAATTTGTTTGCTTATTTTGCTTAATGTTTTATTATTTTTATTTATTTATTACTTATCTGTGTTTCTTTAAGGCAATGCACGATATTCTCTATCACCGGACTAAACTCGACAATGTGAGTTTATTTTGTGATGTTGTTAACTTCATAAGCTTTATTAGTTGATATATTATTGGACTCAATTGATAATTTTTTATCGTTTCTGATAATAGTATGATCATCTGGAATTCCCTGGGGTGGTTCCTCGCACTTTCCTTGGTAATTGTTTTCCATTTTCTGACAATTTCTTTCAAAATATGTGTATTATTTACTTGTTCATAAATATTTATCGTTTATGCTTTCACATTTAGGCTCTGTTTGTACAAATTTTTTCATAAACATTTTTAGGATAGAAAGAAAATGAAATGATCGATGAACTTCTTCACAAGCTAAGTTTAGCTCATGTCCATGTTAAAAATAAAAATTGAGAGAAACTATTTCAGAGAACTTTTATAAATTAGCTTACATTGCACGTAAACTAATTTTAACTTCTGGAAAAACTTATTTATTTATTTTTAATTTTTTATACAAATTTTCTTGCACACAAGTTAATTTTAGTTAATGGAGAATCTTGTCGAAACAGACCCTTAAGACTAGCCCGGTATTTGTGGTTTATTATGGAAGATAATAATATTCTTATGTAGAACTAAACAAATGAGAATTAAGGACTTGTTTATACAGTTGCATTGGTTGTGTGCCTAATGTGAATGGTTCATTTAATGATCTGCGATTGTGAGTGGAAGTTGCTATGAGTTGTGAACGCGTCATTCAAGTTTGTTTAGTTTTAGCTGTGGGATTTTAATAGTTCCGATGTTCAGTTGGATTGTTTAAAATGAGTTTTTGCAGTGGCCATGCCATGTTAGTATAAACTGGTGTCTACTAGTGTAGCTGTCTTTTTATGATATTATCATATGTTAATATTGCTGTTGTTTTGTTATTTTGTTTTAGGTGCTTTGCTTGTGTCAGTCGTTGCAGCTCCTTTTGTGTTGACTGCAAGTTTGCTGCATTTGCCAAAGTTTTATGCTCTTGTCATTGGTATCCTTCTTTCATACTTGTCAATCACTGCGTTATGATTTTTGCTTATCATACTTTTCCTCATTTTGATGAATGCTGTTTCTTTTTCTTTTTCTCTGAATTTTGCCTTCCTTTTGGTTTAAATTGGAAGAGACTAGTACTGATGATAAAGCTTGGTGGGTTTCCTAATGGGAAGTGCATTAAGTGTGTTTGTGAAGAAGCAATTAGTTGTTAGTTTTCTGTTTGGATGCCTGGAAATTGTGTGGATGAGAAAACAAACACACTACAAGAATTTTGAAGTATAAAACACTATCTTTAGCTGGAAAATAAAAGCTTGAAAATTAGTTCTGATATAATTCTCGTTTCAGAGCATAATTGTGTTAGTCTATGAGCATTTACTACAGACGAATGTGCGTGTTATATGTGGATAATTGAGTTGACATATCAAATAAAGTAATTTGGAATTCGTAGCTGAGTCTACTATCATTGGCAATCTCAAAATGCTCAAATTTCTCAAAATGCCTTCAATTGTTATTGTCACACTCTGTGTTTCTTGAGAATGTGGTGGGAAGTACATTAATATATCTTATTGTTGACATCTAGTTCGAATGGCTCTAGGGTGCATAATACTATACACACTAAGATTCTTCCGACGTCAGGTATGTACCTTTGACTCGTTTTTCTGTTGACCTCTGTTCATGATCATTAAAGAAGACTCGAGAAAGGTTAATTTATTTAATTATTTACTTATGATCCAGTGTTTATTCAACTTTCTGATATATATATGTAATTGAAATTCCAGTTTAAGACTTCTTCTATCATGCACCCTTGTATGATTGGTGCACGGATGCACCAAATTGTTTTAACTATTGACCAAATAAAAAAATAATTCAACAGTAGTGATAATTTAGCTAAATTTATTTGGCATGTAATATTTACAAAATTAAAATTATGAAAATTATTTCCAAAACTTCAATAGTCTAATAATAATCTTGCTATGCAGATAAGGAATACATTTGGGCATCAAGTAGAAGCCTTCTTTGTAATATTAACTGCCATTCAGTTTCATTTTCTGTTCTACTGTACCCGTCCACTTCCTAACATTCTTGCACTGGGCCTAGGTAACTACTGCCTGTCTTGCTTCTTTATATTCCTGATATTGTGTTTTTCTTGGTTTTAATGATGAAAAGCAGTGTGAAACTAGATAGCACCAGGGGGCAGACCCAGAATGCTGGATTTATATATGGGGTCCTTTAGCTCAGAAAAGAAGGAAATCATTGCCTTGGTCGCTATCTGATTTTAGAAAAGAGCATAATGGTTCTGCAGAGAATTTGTTTGTTTCAATCAAAGAAAGAAAGAATGATATATGCAATATAGAATGGAATAAAGTTGAAGTACACAACATTGTTACGATTCTAGTGGAGAGCAAAGAGAGGATAGTTTCTGAATTGAGAACTAGAGAAGTAGAAACTGTAAATTCTGATAAGTGTTACCCAGGGATTATCCAACTGTTGACTCTGCAGTTGGTTACATGATAGTGGCTAATGTAACTGAATCATAATAAAAAACTAATCCTTACTTAATACAAACAGAAAGATAGCAGAACCAAAGACTAACAGAGTGGTAGTACAGGATTACACTTTGATTGATATACTCTAACAGACACAAATGACCCTAATAAGAAAAAAAATTAAAATAATATTTTTTTCAAATATGCAAAATATGGATGTGTATTTTTAAAAAATTAGATTGATCTTTCAATAATTTGATAAAAAAATTTTGTAACATGTTGACAGGGAAATAATTTAGAAGGACAGTGAGAAAATTCTATAAATTATTAAAGACAACTTTTGCATTAATTCAGTAAATTTTATATTTTATACCCTATTCTAATTTTCTGTCTTATTTATATCTAGAATTTTTATGAAGGATTTTGCTTGCTTGCTAGTCAATGTCATGGTGCTGGACTTTCTCTGGATTTATTTTTGCAGTGAATTTGGCATATGGATATTGGTTTGAAGGACGTGTTTATGCTGCTCTAAACTCTCTGGTATGTATACTGTTGTTTGTATAAGTTAATATATATATATATATATATATATATATATATATATATATATATATATATATATATATATATATATATATATTATAACTTGAACTAGATGTGGGGATTTTACAAATTGTATATAAGTTCTGGAAACATTCTTTGATTCAAGTGATCAAGCTTTTATAATATGTTAAATATCTTATTTACTCTTTACATTATTTATGTTACTATTATTTAGGACCATTTTCCTTCCAACGATTGTGAAATTAACTTATTTTATGAAAGTGGTAATATGTTTTTTCATATTTGTACTAGATTAATATACCATCTTTTCGTGTATGCATTCATGCACAGTGAGACAGGAGGGAGTGAAATCGTTTTACTATTGATTTTTGATGCTTAGAATAGTTTCTGGAATTAGTTGCCCCTTTTAATTCTAAATATCATTTTATGCATGATATGCTTTAATCTCTTTGCACTTTCGGGTTATCAGATCTTTGCTACAACGGTATTCAGATGTGACATGCTGTTACTTCTTTGTTCCATTGGGCTGCAACTCCTTTTGGTATGTTGTGCTTTTCTGTTACTTCTTTTTCTTTTTATTTTTCCTTAAATGCTTGAGCTACTGATATAGATCTTGTCAAGTTTCCATTGTGTTTAACCTCCATGTAAGATATCAGTCAATTCTTTAATTTGTTTGGTTTGAAGGATATCCAATGAGTGATGATACGTACGTTACTTATAGCTGTTGTTTTTTTGTCAAACTTCTATATATTTAAAAAAAAGAAGGAAAGAAATCTGGCTATGTTCATTAGTTTCTGCTGCATCCTAGTCTTTGTCTTGCTTTTCATAATGGCATGCTTTAAATTTAACAAGTGAAGCAAGTATTTCCACGGTACTGGAATATGTTTATTCCATATCATCTCTGGACTTCTGGTGCCAATATCTTGATAATGAAATACAGATCTCATTTCCTGTAAAAATAGAGAACAAATTCTATTGATTTTTATTTTTTATGTCACTTTAATATATACATAGTGTATTTCGTAAAATTACTCTCTAAATTTATGAACCTAATAATTAGTTGGATGGAATTAGATGCAAGAACAAATTAATAGTTAGGGAATATTGCATAACATGGGATGTAATAGAGCAAATAATGGGAAACAGATTCCTAAGTTACTAACAGTTAGGAATGTAATCCATGAGCTGTCCTGGCACAGCTCTAATATTGATGTCAGCATTTCCCAGCATAATTTAAATCAATTCTGATTTGGACTTTTATCTTCGAGTATTTCAATTTTAAGGCTTCCAATTTGTGTGAAATTCTGTTGCTTTGTCATTGTCTTAGAGGTTATAAGATCATCAGCAAGGTGTTTGAAATGTTCACTTGGGTCACCATATAATTGGTATGTTATCAAATGCTTAAGTTGTAGTCACCCCCGGCCTGCCTTATTTGTGGCCTCTTTGGGCTGCCATAGTTGCAGCCTTGGGATGTACTTACTCGCACATTGATTAGAGATTACTTAAATATAGCTTATAAAGCTTGTACAATTCTAACCTTATAAGCCTTTTTGGTAGAGTTGAGTTAGGTTCTTCTGAGTCCAGTCTGCAAGATATTATTTAATGTTCATTTAACATTTAAATACATAACTTCATAGGTTAACCATGCTTGGGTTATCAATATTTTTGAGAACAGTGTTTATTATATTTGGCATTTGAAGTTAATAGTTCTGTTTGATGAATTTTCTATCCTCTTTTTCTGACCTTTCTATTTTGGTTGAGTTATTATAAAATTAAAAATTTTATTTTGACAATTCCAATCTCATTGTAACATGATCATGCTTTGTGCCTAATAAAATTCGTCTCTTGAAGGGAAGACAAAAAAAATTTCAGTATGGGGTGCTCTGAAACACTGCACTGGGATGGCCCTCTTCTGCATAGGTTAGTGACGTACATTTTTTATTTATTTTAAATTTAACCTGTAACTGAAATAAAAATAAAATTATGCATGCTAGGATGCTGTGTTGTTAAAATTTGATTCTAACATTATGGTCTTCTGAATACAGGTCTCACCATATTAGTTGATTCAATTATGTGGAAACGATTATTGTGGCCTGAATTTGAAGTCTTTTGGTTTAACTCTGTACTAAACAAAAGCTCTGAATGGGGGGTATCCTTCACGAATGGCTGTAGAATATGGAAAATATATGTTATACTTATGCATATTTCATGACCAGGGTATTTTCAATTTTCTTCTGGTTCTGTTTAGTTTGAAAAACCATTTTTTGTTTTCAGGAATAATTACAAAATGGTCACCTTGTTTTCACTTTCTTTTCTTTTTGGAAAGATTTGTTTCTACAGGAAAAATGAGAACAAAAGCCCATTTTCACTATTTCTTGCATAAAACTTTTTTGCCAAGCAAGCTTTTTCTTTCTACATTTTATATGGCTGAATGATGAGGCTAAGTCATAGTTTAGTAAGGAGTTAGGATGGGGGATCTTTTGTTACCTTTGTTGTTTACTTTATAGGTTGATGTTATGAATCGAGGTCTTCCAAATGCGGTCTGCAGATAGGAATATCATTAAGGATATTCTAGTTGGCTTGCTGTTTACAGGAGTTTATAGTCTTGTTGTTATGTTTGCTGATGAATGTTCTGTATATTACATTTTTTGAAGCCATGTTTGATTTTTAGGTTAATTCATCTAAGTGGTTTGACTTGTTTAAACGTGGATGGCTATATTCTTGAATTGTGTCTCTGGATGTTGTCAAATTTTACCCTGCCCCTTCACATATTTGGGAGTTATATTGGGTGGTAATGATTTAATACTTCTTTTGGAAATCCTGGGATTACTAAGATCTTTGTTTTGAAGTGACTACCTGAAAGCCATCTGTGTGACCCAATAAGGATTTTTGAAACAGATGTGTACTTCCTTTGTCTCATACTGCATGCCTCTTTGGGTATTTTACTTTGTTTCAAAATATTTGTCACTTCAGGAAATCATGAAAGCATTAATTACTTTTTTTCATCAATAATGTCATTTATGGGTATCTCACTTAAATACTTGAATGAAATCACAAATACATTCTTACTCATTAGATTTATGAACGATTTTTTTTTATCATAGCAATTTGTGTATTTAATAATATTTTTAAGAAATGTGAGTTCCGTTAAAAGACATGTTGTATCAGATGGAGGAATTTGGTGTATTGGGATTAGGGTTTGGATGTTCAGTGGCTAATGCTTTTGATCTTCATTGATCATTGTGAATTTTCTCTGTTTTGGCTGGGGACAACGCATAATGAGTTCATCATCACATAAAATCTGCATATTGTTTGTTGCCTTTGACAACACTGTCCTATTTGTTGTTCATAAATTATTACGTTCCTTGACAATATTATTGTTAGACAAATGCTTTCCATTGGTACTTCACTTCAGCACTTCCTCGTTCACTACTTGCCGCATATCCACTTTCACTAGTAAGTCTTGGATTGTGCAATATTCTCTAATGATTGAATTGTTACTTATGTAGATTTTTAGATTGACATAGTGGTTTCTTCTACTTTCATTGTTATGTTAAGGAAAAAGCTTTTAATTATTTATCAATTAGCTCGTTGATGCAGAATGGAACAACGTTGATGATTGTTATGTTCAGTTTTTTACGTTATTCTCATAAATGCTAGATTTTTCTTTCATTTGAGAGATTTCCTTCTATCTTAGGGATTTTAACATTTTAGGGAATTAATATTTCATTAGTATTTAGCTAGAATTTTATATTTAACTTGGATTTTAATTATGTTTGGGTTATAATATCTTCTCAGTTTCTTATGTTACTTGGAAAAATATTGAGATTTTATTTTCTTTAGTTTAGAGAATATTTGAAACCCAATCAGAGGTAGTCTTAAAAGAGTGCTGTAGGTGTGTAGGAAAGGATGACTGGAATTGTATGATTGCTACACACAATCAATCTTTATTTATAATCATGGGAAAATAAGAATACATGAAGAAAATCTGATAAATATACTACTTACAAGCTTCTCTATTTGCAAATATCATATAAGATCTTTTACGAGGTTAACTAATCCATTTTACTCGTCCTTGAGAAAAGACCACTTTTCTACCTTCCTCAAACGAAACAATAAAAAGAAAAAAATTGGGAAAAGAAAAAGAAGAAAGCCTCTCTTACATCCTAATTTGAGTTTCTTGACATGCTGCTCTTGTTTGCAGTTTGGCCTTTTTTTAGACAGAAGGGTCCGATCTTTCGCTTTTCCAGTTCTTGCCTTCATTTTTCTCTATTCTAAGCTTCCTCACAAGGTACTATAATTGTAACGTGAAATCCGATGCTAAATTTATGTTTGTCTTCATACTGAAACAGGAATTCAACATTATTCTGACTGATATTGCAGGAGCTTCGTTTTATCATTAGTTCAGTTCCAATATTTAATGTCTCCGCTTCAATTGCTTCTAACAGAATGTAAGTTCTGTTTATGAGTATTATACATGTCTTTGAAATGTAATTGGGTTCTATTTTTTATTTTCTAAACTTATTGCATTGAATAACTAGCAATTGCTAGAAGATATTGGAGTAAGTTATTTCAATTTACAAAGCATCTTCCTCATTTGATTTCTTCTGAACTGGGCTTGGTATAGCGCTCTATGTAGCATGAAACACTACATGGAAACAAGGATGCACGAAAAAAAAAAAAAAACATAGGACAGAGAGATTGCGCTCTATGTAGCATGAGTTCAGACACTACATGGAAACAAGGACGCAAGAAAAAAAAAGAAAAACATGGCACAGAGAGATAGGACATGCACACCCACACATACAAATAATATGAATTGTTGGTCATTACTTAAAAATACAACTCCTAAATTTGGTTCATGAAGTGACAAAGTGTTCAAAAGGGAAAGAGACACAAGCAAATCCTAGTTCAAAGAACAGACATTCCTGAATTGAATATTGACTCTCAAGCAAAACAACGAAATGTTGTTAGACTTAGTCAAGCAAGGGAAATATTGTAGGGTGAGTATTGTTTCTTCAAAATAGACAAAAGGCAGTAATATTTTACAATGCATAATTATAGGAAACAAAATATGAGGATTATATACATTATGTATAAGTACCTTTGTTTAAAAGTTTACTATGCAATTCCAATAACGAGAGAAAAAAGAGATAAGAGAGAAAAAGAAAAAATATTTTATTTTTCTGAGTTTATTTGGGTGGTGAGTTGAGTGCTTTGTAAACACTTGTTTTGTAATTTATGAAAACAATATAAATGTGGAATAATCACACACAAAAATTGATAAAGAAGTTTAGCCAATTATGCTTATGTCTCCAGGTTGCGGCAGACCTTTTACTTGAAAGAGATAATTACAAAACAAGTGTTTAGAAAACACTCAACTCAACCCAAATAAACCTAGAAAAATAAAATAATTTTTCCTTTTCTCTCTCTTATCTCTCTTTTTCTCTCATTATTGGAATTGCATGGCAAACTTTTACGCAAAGGTATTTATACATAACATAATGTATATAATCCTCATATTTTGTTTCCTATAATTATGCATTCTAAAATATTACTAGCTTTTGTCTATTTTGAAGAAACAATACTCACCCTACAATATTTCCTTTGCTTGACTAAGTCTAGCAATCTCCCACTTGAAGACTAATTTCAATTTGTCTTTGCACCTTGACCAATGCAGCAACCTTCTCTTGTATGTTATTCTAGCAGGTCAATTGAAATTGAGCACAACTTCAATTTGTCAATGGTTACTACCTTTGTCAACAATTATGCTATGTTCTTACTTCCTAGAATTTTTCTCAATGTTAGCACCTCATCCTCAAGCAAAGACTTGATGAATTGATAACAAAGATCAATGTGTTTTGTTCTAGAATGAAATGTTGAATTTTTTGCTAGATGTGTTGCACTCTGACTATCGCTATACAAAACACTCTTATGGATAAAACCCAACTCTGCTAACAAACCTTGAAACCATATCAATTCTTTACGAGCTCTATATTGGATAAAGTAAGAATCTTTTGTATTTGTGACATCCAACTAACAGATGTAGTACCAACCGTGAAAATGTAACCAGTAGTACTTCTTTGATGATCAACTTCGCCTTCGAAGTCTACATCTACATAACCTTTCCTAATAAACAATAGATGTTATGGTTCCCTAATTAGCGCGATATATCTAACAGAGCTCAACTGTATTAACATTCTATAAACAGAGATGAAATCTCAGATGTTTCACTTTTTCAATAGTTGTACCTGTTTTTTGGTTTCTTACCCTTTTAAGTTGCTAATCTTCTACAAATGTTTCAGTTACAACAATAGGAAGAAGATGATTTGGAACTTGCTTTTCCTCACTTTGTTGGCATTACTTTTAGTGAGGTTGGTTCAGTAGTCATTTGTTTCATTGGTAGTGGGTATTCAATTTTTTTGTACTCATTGTTTATCTTGCAGTCTTGCAGGCACCATCACAAGTTTCATGGCATCATACTGGAACTATCCTAGTGGGTATGCCTTAAAAGAATTGCATGGAATTGGTGAGTACACGAGACCTGAAATATTCATGCCTTGGCTCTGAAGTACTTTGCTGGAATTTTCCTAGAGAAAAACTGCTCCTTGTTTGACGCTTGATTTGGTAAAATATTGTAGTTGTGGTTTCTGTTTTTCACAATTAACAATGGCAAGTTCTAAAGTTGTTAATATTGTTGGACTGTAGGATTCTCCTTGTTTGGTCACAGTTTATTGTTCTAAAAATTATTTTCACTGGTATTGTTCATTTTGTATGATGTTAAAGATAAGATTACGTAAGTATGGAAAAATTGTACTGCTTAAATTTGGGGATTATGTTAGATATTTCTTTTTTTACCTAATTGTATAGTACTAGTAATTATAAATAGAGAATCATGTGTGGTCCGACACAAAATTACAGTATGTACACTTGTATGTGACATTTCTGGATTAAATTAAGTGATATGTGACTTTGAGGTGCTTTATTGCGACTTTTTCTCTTACAAGTATTCCAAACTGAAACAATGATAATCTCTATCCCAATTCTGAAAAGGATATTTAGAATAAACTGTATGGTTCTTTGGTCTGGGGTTTGAGCAAAATATTTAACATTTATAGTCGCGATAAATATGTCTACTCTTTGGTGTTTGGAGCTTGAGTTATTTTCTGGTAATTTATTCATGGACCAAGAAGTAATACTGGTTGGCTATCATCCTTCTGATTCTCTCAAGGACAATACAAAGGCAGTTTTTGTAATGCTTACTGTGATAACCGAAAGATGCATACCATATTGTTTCCAATTCTGTTCTAGGGTATGACTTAGCACAATTATGTAGAATGTCACTATAAGAAAAGATCCATTTTAGAGACATCATAACTTGTTTTGTCAATCCAAATTCTTGACAAGCATATGTGTTTTCACCAAGTCTTGTTAGAGGCCCTTGGCCTTGACAAGTTGGTGCTTGTTATCTTCTTAAGCTACCTCTTGTCGCATATAAGCTAATGCTCTAGCCTGATGAGGTGTTTTAGAAACTATTATTATTTCTACATTCAATATATCGTGTGAGCATATTTTTCTGGTGTTTGGTTGATGTAACACGATTTGTTTTGATATGTACAATTGCTTTTCTTGCTCGTAATTCCTTTCATCTTAATTAGAAGTCAAACAAGCAGTCAATGAAACCTAAAATAACTCCAATTCAGAAAAACCCATCATTTAAATTATAAAAAAAAAAGGAAATTTCAACAAAAAATGAAAAAAATCAATGCTATGGATGATGGTGTAACAAGTTTCTTGTTTTTGTCCTTGTCATACTGCTCCTTGTCATTACTTTGGATGTGTGTGTTGATTTTTTTAATTGTTGCAGGTTTTCATGATGACACAGATGAACAGTGGGTGCACATTGATACATTTTCAGCAATGAATGGGATATCTCGCTTTTGTGAAAGTGATTTACCATGGAGGTATAATCTTGTTTATTTTCTTTGCACTGTACTAATAATGCATCAAGTTAATTTTGCATGGATCCTATTAAAGATATCATTATGTAAATAAGAAATATTGTATAGTGTTAATTTTATTTAGGAATTACGTTTTATATTTCTTTTGTTTCCTTTCATTGTGTACTTCTATCCCTTTTAAATAGAGAATCTTGTGTGTGCTCATAACACACAATTGCTGTAAATCTTTCTATATGTAGCACGTGAGAGTTGGTTCCCTTACCTCCCATGAAGACTGTTGTTGGTTGTCATTAGATGTATACTCTGAAGGTTGGACTAGATGGCAATATTCATTGGCACAAAGCTTGCTTGTGGCTTAGGGCTATACTTAGATCTTTGTGAACAACATCTTTCCCCTGTTGCCAAACAACTTTTGTGCATCTATTTCTTGCAATGGTTGTCATCTATTATTGGCTGCTTAACCAACTAGACATTAAGAATGGCTTCTTACACGGAGAGTTGCTAGAAGAGGTTTACATGTAGCAACTTCTATGTATCATCAACTCTGGTGGATCTCACCTTGTGTGCCACCTTTGTTATCCTCTTTGTGAATTGAAAGAGTCTCCCCATACCTGGTTTGATCGCCTTAGCTCTACCTTATCCCATTTTGGTATGAGTCGTTGTAAGACTAATTACTCTGCTTTTCCAAAAATTCTTTGCCTGATTGTGCATTTATTTGGTGTTGAATGTTGATGACAACATCATCTTGATGATGACGTTGTCATTTCCTTGAGAAAATATGCATTGGACATCTTCACTAAGACTAGTATGCTTGATTGTCATCCAAGTGATACTGATATGGACCCCAACGTCAAACTGCTTCTAGATCTTGACACTCTAATCCAGTATGTGACACAGGTAATTTCCTGTTGGGTAGGCATGCAATGGATGGAGGTCTTAATAACGTTGCTGAAGTATCTAGGCATTTGGTTGATTGCAGGCTTTTACTGAGCATAGTGAGAACGAGTAGTGAATGTGTTTCTCATTGCGCTAATGAAAATACAATGAACCTTGATCTATTTTTCCTGATCCTCACCATTTCAAGTTTTTTGGTTAGCACCTTATCTATAGTTGAAATGAGCCATCATTGTTGTTCTAGGGTTTACATTTTTAAACATTTAATTGTAGTGCCTTCTATACTATTTGTTGCTGTAGGAAGTCCAATTCTGGATTTGAATGTTAAGAGGGGGTCTCCTTCTAACATTCATTGACTCATGATGATTATGCACATTGTTGTTTGTATATGGTGTTGACATGATCTATGATGCTCACATGGAAAATTGTGGAAATACTAGAAATACATAAGACTAAATAGCAATGAAATACTTAGTCATGTCATGGGAGGAAGATTGAAGTGTTAACAATTTCATTATAGCTTTGTTGATTTCTTGCAATTCACGATGACCAAATTGTTTTGCTTCCCACTATTTTCGAACTCGGAGTTGCTTATGTTGAATTCTTGCTGCAGGTATTCTAAAGAAGAACAAATTAGTTTGGAAGAATTTCAACAGAGAAATTTTACTTTCCTTATTAAGTGAGTTATATATTAACAGATTGCTATATTACTTCCAGTACTTTACTTGACAAACATAAATTGTATGGCACATGCTATGCTTATGACGAGAGATCCTACAAAGTGTTGCGAAAGATAGTAGTGTCAAGTGAGCAAGTTTGTCAAATAAAATTGATGAACTTGATACATTAGATCCCCATAAAGATTATGTTTGTTGTTAAGGACTCCATCAGCATATGTTATGTTCATAACGGTCATTGCCATGAACCAACTATCCTTGAAGCTTTTGTAATAATTTGAAGACATGTGAATAGTTTTTTATTATATCTAGATTACACCTCGTGTATCATCTCTTTCGGCTTGAAACATAGATAGTTTGCAATCCCAGCAACATTGTGCTGAAATTTATTTATTTTTATTACAAGAACGTTTCACAATGGTTTGAAATCTATAACCCTTGGTCATGGAAATATTGATACCATGTTATGGACCATCTCTAACAGACATAATATTTAACACTAGGCACTTGGATGAATAAATTTTATTTATGACTTCGATCGCGTTTAACATTAGGCACTTGGAGGAATGAAATGAACTTTTAGAAATCTTGAACTGGAAATTTATATACGATTTCAGTGCATTGGCTGATTGCAAGAAATTTTCCAGTTTATCTGACCTTCTTGTTGATATTTTAACAGTGAACATCCTGTGATCAATGGATTCAAGTGCCTATTTACTGAAGATGGGTTCTCAAGAGTCCGCTTGAAATCTGGTTTTCCACCAATTTCACTGGTTGGTAGTTGCTATTAGTATTCGCAGCCAGCACAAACGATGAATGCTTTGTTCATTCCTGAATTATTGATCCCAGTTTTCACCCTTTGCAGGTAAAAGAGCCTAAAGTTTATGTCCATGGAAGTTTACGAAACCAGCATATTGTCAGCCAAAATTGGTCTGGCTGCTCATAATGATTTGTCTGGTAGCATAGTCTGTTTGAGATCGTCAGGTATGAAGGGTGTGGTATCCTTTTTGACCTTTTTTTTCTCAGTTACCTATGAGGAAATGGGGAGAAAGTTTGACTAAAGTTGGTATTGTGACCCCTTCTAACAGTTGTGTTTTCAGCACTAATGAGAATGTACATACGGGTATAATATTTTTCTTGTAGCATTTCAAACATTGATTCCTCTGAGGTAGCTATATCTGATTTTTCAATTACAGTAGATTCATACTGGTACAATACAACACTCTGATATGGGATTACTTGAAAACTTTTTTGGCTTAAGTTAATGCAGCTAAATATTAATTAAGGAGAAATACTTCTTATAGCCTTCAGCCTCTTATTTCTTTCTTTTTGTAATAAAATAAGTCTTATCCTAACTATGGAACTGAGTTGAATTGCATTTAAACGAACTAGTGTACGCATTTGTTTAATATATGTAATATTATATTAGTAGGTAATGATAATGTAATATTATTAAATTAATATATAAAATAAAATTATATTTATTAAAAATAAAGTAAATATATTAGAAAAGATGAGAGAATAACTGTTGATAAATAGAAAAAAAGAAAGAGTAGAGATAAACGATTTTATAGAAAAGTTTATAAAAATAGTGGTCAATTTTCAAAAATTTAATAAATAATTTCTTTTAAGGATAAAATTGGTATTTTGAAATATGAACACCAAAAAGAAAATCTCTTTATATATTGTTATAGATGATATAAATTAAATCAGATCACTTCTCTATTACTCTATGGTTCAAATAAGTTTGCTAATTTCTTAAATAATAATTATATTAAAAAAATAAAATAAAAGATAATATATATACATATTAATATTTAAATATTAAATAATTATATTTAAAAATAAAAATTAATTTCTTTAATACTAATCATATTTTAGAAATATGTTTCATTTTTTGTCTTTAAATGAGTCAAAATAACCCATAAGTTAAATTAAACTTAAAAATTACAATCCATTTAGGATATACATTTTGTACTATTCATTTTAAGGCTTCTGTTTATATGATTATGATAAGATTATTTTAATTTTGTAGTAATATAATTAATATAACTCAGTTGTTACATATAAAATTGAAATTATCAAAATATAATTATTAAAAATAAAAGTGATCTCAACTTAAAGGGCTGTTGGTTAACAAGATGAATAAGGAAAAGAAATAAAAATAAATAAATAAGGTAAGAAAATTTCAGTGTTGGTAAATTCTTTTTGTAAATCTAACGGTTCAAAATTTGCCAGGGTCTTCCACCCTCAGTTTTACCAACAAAAAGAACCAACTCTAGGGTCTATTGTGTTGAATATATTATTAAATTTATGAGAATATTATAAGTAAATTTATTATAGGTAAAATATATTAAATATATAAACTTTAATTTAGATTTCATAAAAATATTTTAAATTATTACGTAAGATTTTTAAAATATTAATAACCTCTAAAAAAATAAGTATTAACATTTACTAAAATAAAGTAGATTGAAGTATTAAAATGATTAAGACATCGATGATTATTAAAGGCAAATCAAAGTTATAAAAGATAATCATTTTAAATATATATTTATTGAGATAGTTGAAACTCATAGAACAAAGTGTTACCGTTATCTTCAACCCACCATTTCCCTGCAACAACTTCATTTCACTGACCTGAACGAGAGTGAGAGAAAAATGAGTGTCCTTAGACTTGAATCTTCTCTTCACAACCAAACCCTTTCTCTCTCTTCTTCGCTCTCTTACTCTCTCCCCATCAAGCCCTCTTCCTCCACTCTCTCCGTCGCTCGCACGCGCGCCACGTGCCTCCCCTTGGTAACGTGTTCCGTCTCCAAGGTCCACAACTATGGCACCGTGGACTACGAACGCCGCCCCATTGTGCGGTGGAACGACGTGTACCGCCGGATATCGCTCAACCCGGACCCCGACATGGGCTCCGCCGAGGTGCTTAACCGGTGGGAGAACGAAGGTAAAACCCTCACCAAGTGGGAACTCTCCAGAGTCGTCAAGGAGTTGAGGAAGTACAAGAAGTTTCGGAGAGCCCTTGAGGTCAAAACTCTATCTTCCTACATCTTTTTCATTTGGGGTACTTTAATCTCTCGCTCTCTACGTGTTTGTGTATTTTACTCTCTCATTTTGCTGAAGAGAGAATGATATTAGTTTGATTTTTTGGAGAAACTAGTTATCGGAATTGCTCTTTGACTTGAAGTCAAAACACTATCTTCCGAACTCTTTTTCATTTAGGGTGATTTAATCTCTCGCTCTCTATGTGTTTGTGTTTTTTACTCTTTCATTTGGTTGAAGAGATAGTGATATTTTTCTTTTTTTGTAAAACTAGTTATCTGAATTGCATTTTCACTTGAAGTCAAAATTATATCTTGCAACCTCTTTTTCGTTTGGGGTCTATGATACTTCACTCTCTGTGTTTTTGTGTTGTTTTTTTCTTTTTACTGAATAGTTTTTTTTTTGTCTGGTCTAAGGATTCAAGTTGCACCTACACTTGAGGTCAAAATTCTATCTTCCAACCTGGGTGCTGTTATCTGTGTGTTTTTACTTTTCACTGAAGAGATTGTGATTTGTGGGTTTTGTTTTTTGGTTAAGCTAATTATTTGGTCCGGTGTTTTAAATCGTACTCGAGGTTAAAACTTTATCTTTTAACCACTTTTTCATGTGGGGTGCTTTTATCTATATGTGTTGTGTGGTTTTGCTTTTCACCAAAGAGATTTTGATACGTAGTTGTTAGTGGTGGAATGTGTTATTAGTGGGAGGTTTGAGTATATAGGTAAGCGTTCTTCATGTTCAGTAGTTGTGAACCTGCTTTACGTAGCGTCTGAGTTGAAATATTGAGCATTGCATTGCCATTTGTTCATGATGAAGGATTTTGTAATTTGTTGATGCCATTTTATTTCAGTTTTGCATGTGATTCACGTTGGAATATAAACACCAAACAACAGTTGGCACATTCCACGACCTCCTAAAGACACAAATACTACCAAAACTCTAATTCAAATTCAAACTGCTAAAAGAATACAAATGTCATACAAAATAAATAGAGCAGACAGAAGACCTAGTCAGTCTGTGCATGTTTTCTTTTTCTATTCACAAACTTTCCAAGGTTTATCAGAGCATGAACAGGAAAATGAAGAATCTGTTAATTGTGGTTTCCCAAACAAGTTTTGCATACCATCTATGTATTGTAATTTTATCTTACTGCATGCTAGGATATGTCCAATATCTTTGCCACAAATTTAGAAAAAATTTCCCTCTTTCTGTCCAAGATTTATCCTTCTTCTCTTGCCTTATTTAAAATTTCTAACAGCTGTAAGAGAGTAACCTTTAACAAAACTATATTTTGTTCATGGCGTGGAGAGCTGTATATGTTTACCATCCTTGAACTATCATTCACTCCAAAGAATCAAAGATTGCTTCGTACCCTTGTGCAATGTCAGAAAAGTATATTGCAAAGTTGCCATAAAATTATGTGTAAAAATGAAGTCTGTTTCTCAGATAATCCTAAGAAAGGAGTAGGGATGAGCAGTGAGCTATATGAGACTACAACAAGACCTGATTGATTCTGTGGTAGCGCTATTCCCTTTATTATATCAGAAATTTTCTTTTTTACTCTTTACTTAGGGCACTTGCTTTTATGGGATAAATATACAATAACATAAATCTATAACAACATTCTTAATTGTTAATTCCTTATTGGCAGATACTGTCAGTAAAATTTGCATAATCTGGGAAACCATTTTTGGCCACTACTCTATTTAGTGGCATGCTTTCCTCGGAATGTGTAGAATTATGCAAAAACTTGCTGTTTCTGATTATGTTTACTTATTTGCTTCAATTGTCTTAATATCCGCCATGTACAACTTTTTAAATCAACGAAAAAATGTGCAGGTATATGATTGGATAAACAATAGACCAGAGCGGTTTAGAGTTTCTGAGAGTGATGCAGCAATTCAGTTAGATCTAATCGCAAAAGTTCGTGGGTTTTCTAGTGCAGAAGTATTTTTCCTGAGTCTGGAAGATCAGTTAAAAAATAAGAGAACTTACGGTGCCCTTTTGAATGTATATGTGTATTCCAGATCAAAGGAAAAGGCAGAATCTTTATTTGACACAATGAGGAGTAAAGGGTATGTAGTACATCCACTACCATTTAATGTAATGATGACCCTGTACATGAACGTAAAGGAATATGATAAAGTTGATATGCTGGTTTCTGAAATGATGGAAAAAAAGATACAGCTAGATATCTACACATATAATATCTGGTTATCTTCTTGTGGATCTCAAGGATCAATAGAGAAGATGGAACAAGTGTTTGAACAGATGGAAAAAGATCCTACCATCATCCCTAACTGGTCTACGTTCAGCACAATGGCTTCAATGTACATTAGGATGGATCAGACTGAAAAAGCAGAAGAGTGCTTAAGAAATGTTGAGAATAGAATTAAAGGTCGTGATAGAATTCCTTTTCATTATCTCCTGAGTTTATATGGACGTATTGGAAACAAAGACGAAGTTTATCGAGTTTGGAATACGTACAAATCAGTTTTTCCAAAAAATACACCAAACTTGGGATACCATGCTGTTATTTCTTCTCTGGTTAAAGTGCATGATATTGCAGGTGCAGAAAAACTTTATAAGGAATGGGTTTCAGTAAAGTTAAGTTATGATCCTAGAGTAGGAAACCTTCTCCTAGACTGGTATGTGGAAGCAGGTGATATGCAGAAGGCTCTGAGTTTCTTCAAGAAGATGAAGGAGGATGGTGGTTTTCCAAATTCAAATACATGGGAGATTCTCTCAGAGGGCTACATTGCAGATAAGAGGATTTCTGAGGCCTTGTCCTGTTTGAAAGAAGCTTTTATGGTTGCTAATGATTCAAGGAGTTGGAGACCAAAGCCCTTGAACTTGTCTGCATTCATTGAGCTTTGCCAAGAGCAAGGTGACATGGAAAGTGCTGAGTCTTTAACTGAACTGTTGAAGCTGTCCAAATTTAGTAAATATAAAGCTTATGAATCATTCATCGGCTCATCTGATGATGAAGTAGATAGAACTGATGATATCATCCATGGCAGTGAAAACATGGATGGTGACTCCGAAATGATGTTGAACGAACTACAGGGTAGCTTTTGATACTTCAACTATTTTTCTTTCTAGTATTAGAAAATGGCTTGCTAGAACATGCAGGGGATTGTGGTGAGTATCATAAGTTTCATGGATACTCTGTCTCATTCGTAACTGTTAGAAAGTGTAGCTCCTTTTGGAATGTTTTTGCTAAAATGATATGTGATGTTTTGCTTTTCATACGAGTTGATGTTGATATCAATGGTATATGTGATCTTGGGGTCACCCTTATCTATGATTTGTATTAGTTTTTGGACTTTTACTTCCTGCACCCCCACAAGTTTTTTTAGTACCCTCTCAAATTTTCAAAAATGACCATTTTGTCCTCTTGAAAAGTGACTTCTAGAATACATATTCTGGAAAATTTCAGAATACATATTCCACGATTCCAAAAAGTTTATAGAAAACGCTTTTAGCGAGAACATAATTTCTAGGATAAGATTTCCAAATTGTAATTTTTGATACATAATTTTTGGAATATGTGAAATGTATTTTGACTTGTTAAATGTGTTTTAGAACGATGTTTGGGTCGTTTAGATAAGTTTTGTTTCGGTTCAAATGTTATTTTGATATAATGTTTAATAAACTCAAAAAAGTTAATATTATTTTATTAAAAAATTATATTCATTTTTTAGGTTTGAGAATTAAAATACATGAATTTTCTTTCATGTTCAAATTTAAAAGTTAAAAATATATTTAAATAAAAAAATACAGAATAAAAAAAGAATATATAAGAAAAAATTCAAAGGAAAAGTAGAATAGGGTTAACACAGAGGTATTCTTTTAAAGTAAGAAGTATTTTTTAAAAAAGATAAATAAAAAACATTTACTTAAAATAATAACCTTTATACTAAGAAAAATTCATTTGTTCCAAATTACTATTATTTATATATACCAATATATTTAAATTAAATAATTATTCTATTAATTTTATTTTTTAAGTAATTTTTTTAAAATTTAACTGTTTTTTTGTGCTTTGACAATTTGTTTAAACGTAACCATTTTTTTTATAAAACTTACTACAAAATAAATAAAAAATATTAACAATAAAGTATACAAATTATTGATATTTAATTTTTATAATTATAATAGTAAAAATAATTTTATTATTTTTTATCATCATACAAAAAAAAAAAAAAAAAAAAAAACAAACGTAATGCTTTAAATTATTAACAAATTATCACTCAATATAACTTAATTATAAGCTTTAAAATTATGAAAAAAGAAAAATATATATTTCTACAAAGAAAAAATACATAAAAAAAATTATAAACTCAAATATTGATATAATATTCGTATCTTCGTGTATTGATCAACAATTAAGACGAGGAATGATAACATTAAGGTTAATCAGGTTTTTTTATCTCAAGGAAACGGTTAAACAAGAAGTATAACTGGTTAACCAAAGTTGAGGTTTTGGGTAGTATATTATTTCCTTCGGAATATTCTATTATTTTTTTCTCTTCTTTCAGTAGTTTAAGGTGAGATAATATTGGTGTAGGAACTGATAATTGGATAGTTAATATGTCTATTAATGGAATTCTAGATGTTCATAACGAAACTTTCAATGAATAGATGCTACATACAAATTTGAAATCTTTTAAATTGTATTTTATTTTCATACTTTTATCAAATCAAAGAAAAAAAAACTGAATATTGTTTTTAAAGTTAATCTCGCCATATTACATATTTGTTATTCTTTAAATAATAGCAAATGTTATTACTTAAGTTTAATAAGTTCTAGAATTAAAAAAATAATTATATGGGATTTGTAAATTTAATAAGGTTTATCATGAATTATAAAATTATATATATGCAAAGGAGACATTAATCAATTGTTTGATTATGGTAGGACAAAATTAACTACAGGACACTGTACTAGTTTACTTTAGGGAAAGTTCCAAAAATACTGGTTTTGTGTACCTTCTCAAAGTCACAGACATGCAATCCTCTTCTTCCCTTTACCTCAGCAAGTCCTTCTTCACCACACACCACCACCACCTTGGCTTCAACCACACCCTCTCTTCCACCCACAATTCCCTTTCCTCTCTTTCCTCCACCCTCCTCAAGCCATGTTCCACAAGGCTCATAACAGCTCAGGCTCAAAAGCCCAACAATCACAAGAGGAGTGGCCCAAAAGAGGGTGTGAGGGTGAGGGGCAACAAGGAGAATGTGTGGAGTATTGACAATGAGCTTGCCAAGGTTGCTTCTGCTTCTTCTCAGAAGGAGAAGAGGAGGAAGAGGAGAGTGGTGAAGAGGAAGGGGGAAAAGGGTGGAAGGATCATTGTCTCTGGGGCTATGTTGGTGGAGGTTGAGACTGTTCTTCAGACCCAGGTAACTTTTACCTTATCTGGGGTCTCTTTAAATTTCTAATATTGATATAAAGTTGTTAGCTTTTGCTTTGTTTGGGGATGAGAATTGACGTGGGGGGTTGGAGTTGGGTAGGTTTATCGATGAAAAATAGAACCTTTTGTTCCTTTCTGAAACTGTGATTGAATCGTAGGATGGTGTGTATATGCATATGAATTCTGAGATTTTGTTAACAGTGTTATGTTCATGGAGGTTGAAACTGTTTTTCAGTCTCTGGCACCCGTTTTCTCAGTTGGGTGTCTTTGAATTTGAAATTTTGATGCACAGTTGTTACCTTTTTGTCCAGCGAAGAGAATTGATGTAGGGATTTTTGGTGGAAAAATCTGTGTTAAGGGAATAAATTCCATCATTGTTTTATTAATACAATTGCTTCTATTATTGTTATCATTATACTTTTGTAAATGTATATGTTTTCTATATCTGTGTAAACTCTGTAGACATGATTCTATTTCAAATTGCAATGAACATTACACTGACAAAGTGGACAATCTTTAAGGAACCGGTGATAAAACCAGTTTGGAATACATTCGCGAGCAGTCTCAATGGAATATGGAAGGGTGTAGGTGCTGTGTTCTCTCCCATAACAGCTGAAATGGAACCGATGGAAATAGGAAGCAAGAATGAAAATCTATATGACTGCTATACTCTTTCCCGTATAGAGGCAGTACCATCAGCTTCCGGCGATCCAACGTCTCAAATCCGGAGAAAGGTTAACTGGGTGACTTTGAACCCTTATGGCGAAACACAACAGCATAACAAAGGAAGCAATGCAACCAAAGACAGAAAGCACAAAACCGGCGAAAATCTAACAAATCACACTTTGCCTACATTTGAATCCTTTGACCTTGAAAGGGGTGATGTGATGGAAGAAGATGTCATGGGCTGTGAACCGGGCCTTGTTTACTTTGAAGTAAGATTCCTTTCATGCTAGTATAGATTGATTCATGAAAAGTGAGTTATTATTTATGAGGTATTGCTACACATTCACAGTAACTGTTGTGAACAACTTTGTATAGTTGCTTTAGTTTTTATGATGCAATTCAAAATTATTAGATTAGATGAGAAATAATTGGTTTGGTCTTGCTGACATATATGTCAACTACTTTGAAACATTTACCATATAAAAGTTTAGTATTGCTAGAGTCATGAATATCAATGGAATATCCTAAATCATATGATAGTTTGTTTATGTTCCTCCATTTGTATTTCATTATTTTTATGATTTATAAACTTCAGGATGGATCTTATTCTCGAGGTCCTATGGATATTCCAGTGGGTGAATCCGATGATACAAAGTACTTTATCTCACCAACTTTCAAGTTTGAACAAGTAAGTTTGTCATGCTTCCTACAAGATATCATAATTATAGATCTTTCCCTGATGTAAGTTACTATTAACACTGATCATGCATTTGTTAATTTTTCCACAATTTCACCTTTTTCAGTGTTTGGTTAAGGGCTGCCACAAAAGAATCCGAATCGTCCATACCATAGAATTCAGTAATGGCGGTGCAGACATTCAGATAATGAGAGTCGCAGTGTATGAAGAAGAATGGGCCAGTCCTTCTTCGATCGATGACCAGAGGTATTTGTGCTTTGTTTACATGTGTACCAGTTTTTGAGTATGACACTTGGTGTTAACAAGAAAATACCTAAATCATAATCATGGAAATCTGTTACCATTCCTTCCTATTATTGTGTATACTTAGAAGTTAGAATCAATTTACTAGTCTACTAATCAGCCTATGGATAAGAAATTAGAAATCTGTAGAAGTAATTAGTATATCTAGGCAATCATGATGTGTAAGCTAGGAGGTTAAGTGTTGGATAACCTCTAACCTAGCACCTAGTTGTAGCCTTTAATGTTTCAACTTCTTTGTATCTCCTTCATCATATATATAAATATCAGGAACAGTAGAGGGGACTAATCAAGCCCTCAAACATATCTTTGTCTGTTTTAATCTCAACTAAATCATTAGCTGTGAATATGCTTGCATTATATATAGATGAAAGGAAAATCAAAGAAGGCATCAAAAGCCGATGTTATTGACATGGTATCACAAGTCTCCAAGCTTGAGAAGTGAGCCCTGCCTTGTATGTCGTCCACACAGACATCTTGCCTGGTGTTTACTCGGCCGGATACATTGTCCATCCTTGATTCCACACGGACGTCTTGAGGTTTGTGTTTGATCCGGCCGGGTAAACACCAGGCAATAAGGAAAATGTTAATGAAGCCAATAAACTGACTAGTTAAAATGATATTTAGGGCAATATGACATGGATCTCTAGTGTGGGCGTGTTCTTAGGTCTATTTGTATCAACTTTTCAATAAATACTTATAGGAAACAAAAAAAGATAAAATGCATTAAGTTTCTTTTATAAATTAGATTAACTCATTCATAAGTTAAGATTAGTTTCTGTAAAAATTGAAGGAATAAGATTGTTAAATCATTTTACCTTCATATTTTCTTTTCCTATAAGTACTTACTGTAAAGTTTATCACAACAGATCATAATAGTTCAACATTTCCTTTGTCTTCAAGAAAGTAACTAACACCTGCTACATTTGAAACAGTGATATGGAGTTCCATGTGAAGCCATTGTCACAGAGAAAACGAACCAAGCCATCAGATTTGACAGGGTCATGGAAAGTTTTTGAGATCGGCGCGACTCCGGTGTACGGCGAGGAGAGCATGGCCGAAGAAGGAACTGAGACACCGTATGTGTACCTTTGTACAGAGAATCTGAAGAAGAGGAGCCTCCCGGAGAACACGAACTACTTCGGCGAAGAGGAGCGGCTTGACATGCAGGATGTGACCATGCTGTGGCTTCCCGGAGGTGTGACATGCTATGTTGACATCAACAAAGATGGCATTCTTTGCATTGGAGTTGGTTGGTACTCTGATGAAGGGATCAATCTTGTGATGGAGAGAGACTATGGTTTGGATGGAAAGCTTAAAGAGGTGAGATGGAAAACAGAGGTGAAGAGAAGGTGGTCAAGTCCTCCTCCCATTGAATAAACTGTGAGAATTAGATGCTTGTAAACTTTTTGTTGCATGAGAAATACAAAGAAAATTCAATGATGTTCCTAAATCTAAGTACAGTGATGTTCAAATGAGTGGATTGCATGTACATTTTTACCATTACTTGTGATTTTGGTCTATTTTGCTGATAATTTTCTTTTTCAGTGAGCTTTGCTTAGCTCATTGCAATGGTTTGTTTATCTTAATTATAGCAACATGGCTAAATTAAAAAGGGTTTATGTACGATGTGAAATTACAGAGCTTATATATTTCTCTTGGTTAAAAATTACTGTTTGACATTTTTTTTCCCTAGTTTTGGTTACTTATAAAACCAAAATTAAATGCAATTTGACTTTTGATGCATGAAAATTAATAGTACTTAAATGAATCAAACTGAAATTGAAATCTTCGTCCTCAATCATGTTTGTCTTCAATATTTGGCAATAGCTAGTATAGACTTTGACCATGTAGTTAGGGTTAGAGGAATAATTAAAGGATGAATGCAATTTCGATTTCCTTACAATATACTTAATCAGCTACTTTCGTCTTTTGGCGTCATTATAATACTGACTTATTTTGTTTTGATTTAACCAAGCTTTAGACCTAACATATAAATTTAAGGTGTTGTTAAGAAATAATTTGATTAATTAAAACGGGAAAAAATAATGAAAAACGTAATTGTGATAAATGAATTTGTGTATGAGAGAGTATATAGGTTTTATATTGTGTTTTATAACTCGTGATGTATGGGATGAATTTTATGAAAATGATTTCACCATAAAAGCAATACTCCGATTTTAAAATATCTAAGTATAACTTCAAAGACTTATATTAAAGAAAAATCAGAAAAGTTGAGTAAAATTGTAAATACGTTACTACTTTAGTATTTCGAATCAGAGACTGTATAGTAATGTAATATAGAAAATTATATCAAATGCTGTCATGTACATTTTTTCTTTTGGTGTTGATAGCCGTGAAAGTGTTATAATTGAAACACTTATCGAAAATTATATATATCAAATACTTTAAAATGCATGTTTTATTTTTCATATTTTTGTACAGTTCGAGGATGTCCAAGGATAGAAATGAAAAAAGTATTTGTAGAGATATAATAAATTATTCTTAAAGTATCATCAATCACATCTTTTATATCAACTAAAATATAGTGAATTCAGGCCAACATCGATGTAGCCTCAACGTGATGAAAGACAACTATAATGCATTCTTATCATTTATAATCGATTACACATGAAAGAAAAATGACTTTAGACCACAGTAAGAGTGTTTATGTTTATACACTCTTTTAATCCATTTCATAGCACACCCATCTCCATTTGATCTCAAAATCTCAATGCATAAGCTAATTATCTCTTCCCTTGCATGTTACTCGCTTCTACAACAATGCTGCACTTTCAAAAGTAAAATGGCACGTAAATATTATAATTTACTGTCAATTTTTTTGTCACAAATATTCTACGTGCTATTTATTAAAAAATATATTTTTTATAACTTTCATAAAATACATTAATAAAATAAATTTATAATTTAATTTAAAAACAAAACAGAATTTTTCCAAATAATTTAAAAACAAACAAATATTTGAATACATTAAATTCATCCTTATTTGAATAAAACCATTCAAATTTATTGAATTTAAATTTTGTTCTTTAGATAAAAAAACTAGACTTAATATAAGATGGAAAAGGTATAAAAAAGACAAGAAAAATAAATAAAGAATCGTCTAAACCTACCGAGGATGACAATACTCAAAATAAGATTAGATGACACTTTACAGTAATAAAAGAATAAATACAAAAAAATGTAGAAGTTCAAATTTGAAGAGCTTACACTACTCTGCACTTGTTTCTTCTGAAATAGGAATAGGAATATATATATATATATATATACAGCCATTAACAAGTATAGAAAACCTCTTAAAAAAAAGTTAAAGTAACAACTACTTACGCGTTAGTTGTTGCTTCCTAAAAATACCTGCACTTTATGAACCACGTCTCAGATTGCAGCAGAAGCTGCTGCAGCCTCCGATCTGATAGCGCGTTGCATCATCCTTTGCTTTCTCAGAGACTCGTTAAGTGAGTCAAAGAATTGATGTCTTAGAACATCTTCAGCACTAAGTCTATTTCTTGGATTAACTGTTAGACACTTGTCTATCAAATCAAACAACGATTTCGGGATCTGCTCAAGAAATTCTGGTCTCTTTGTGTGAGTTTTGCACCAGGCTTCCAAGTCCAATGGCTGCAAGTATCGCGCATCAAGTAACTCCTGCAAAACAAAGAATATTATTAACTAAGGTGACTAATAGTAATCACAATCATTTTGCTTCATTTACCATAAAATTCCAGTATTTTAGCATATTCATAGTATAAATGTGTATTTTGTTTAACTAGTATACAATGTATTTCTAATTTTACTATCAATATAATTCATTTTATTAATTCTATTACTTATTAAAGTATAATTACAGTAAATAATAATTAGCTGCAATTATTTTGTAATTATTTATAATCTTTAACTAAAAATGTGTAACTATTAGTAAAGGGAATTTCTATTTACAATAATTTACATATTTTTTAATTGTAAATAATTCAATATCAATTTTTCCTTACTCTATCTATTACTAATGTAATTCTTATAAATATAAATCACTTTACTACTTTTATTATTTATAAAAATTAACTATAATGAATAATAATTATACTCAGATATTCTGTAATTATAACGTTATAATAATTCATAAAAATCTTTGTTTTATAATTTTTTATTTTAATAATAATTATTATTATTATTATAATATATAATTCTTAATTATATTTTTTATTTATAATTATGATTAAAAATATATATAAACACTAATTTCAAGTAAGAACTAAAAAATATTAAAACAAGAAAATTTTTTAAAAACATTTTCATCGAAAGGAAATGCAAGTGAAAAACATTTTAATTAATATTTATATGTAAAAAGGAATTAACAACTTTACTGTGTAGTGACCTGAATTCGAAGCTATTAAACTAAGCATAATACGTTGATTAAAGTAACTTTTGGGAAACTATATCTTCAAACATTCACATTTGTTTACTAGTAAACACTGTACAACTTTACTAATGAAGTTTAACCAGTAATCTACCTACGGAGACAAAGATGGTGGTTAAAGAATATTTCATTTATAAAATATATTTTGAGCAAAACTTAATAACAATAATAAACATTTTCATTGACTTAGATTATTTCAGTTTATTATTTTCCCATTATATTAAGGAATAAGAGATCATTACCACAGGAAAAGACACTTCACGGTCATGTAACTTGGCCACTTCCCAAAACTCTTCGCTGCCCCGCAATTTAACAATTTCTTTTATGTTCCTGAAACAAAATTCAGTTAGCAAGAAAAGACTAACAGACAAAATCATAAGAAATGAATTTGGCAGGTGAGTATTACTGTTCCGGGTCGCCAGTGAAAGGAGTCTTCCCTATCACCATATACAGTAGAGTGACGCCAGCTGACCAAATATCAATCTTATATCCCTGATGCTGAGATCTTAACAAAACCTGAAGAAAAGGTAGAACCTTTAATTGAAACTACCGAAAAACAAAGCTTTGCATAGTTAAAAGCAGTAAAATACCATCTCTAGGAAACAAACTTAAATCTCGCATGTATTATTTCCACTTTGGGGTCCTGTTTTCTAATAAACCTAACGCAAATGCTTCGCTTTAAACTTCCTAAGCAATATAAAAGATTATCATTTTTAGTGCTAATTATGTTGCATATTTTCTTTGCTATAAGCAACTAAAAATGGCACTCCCTATGACAGCATACTATCCACATTTCGATCAACATAAAATTGAGCCTCTAATTGGGTGAAAAGATATGCAAGTCAATGGAATTGACAGCACGATCTTACCTCTGGTGCACGGAATCCTTTGGTTCCAACACATGAACCTTCCTTCTTCTGTTTTCCATCTCCTGGAAAACACATCAACAGTTAATGTGCTTGGGGGAGCACTAACAGTCCTCAGAAAGCAAAAAGTTTTGTAATTAGAGCCATACCTTTGCTTCTCAATAATCCCGCACCAACAGTAGATGAATGCAGAGGCATCGGGGTAATATGAAAAATCTTGCCATCTACCCTGCTTGAGGGAGCAGTAACCCTTTTCCTTTGAGAGGAAGGACCTATTATTGAACTGTTGTTTGTACATTTCATAGTATTCACAAAGCTGATAAGCTCCTTTCTTCCGTGGGAAGGTAAAGGTTCCCTGAGCCTCTCTGCAGAAGCAGTCCTAGTGCTAGCATCTCTCGCAGAAGTTATACCCGAGCCGTCTGTTCCTTGTGCTCTATGAAAACTCCCACCAACCATGTCGGGACCACTTTTCTGAGGACCATTAAAAGCCTTTTGTTTCACATGCCTATTAAGTTCAGAATAATTCTTATAATCCGCTAAGGCCCTTTTATTGGATGTTAAAGACTTGCTGCCTCCAAGGTTCTTGCCTCGGACCAAAGGGGCAGAACGAGAAGAAAGAGAAACATTATGAGATGATGCAACCAGGTTGGGTTTTGATTTACCTGAAGAGAAGCACAAATTAATTAACAAAGTAACCAAGAGGCACCAGTCTTTTATTTTATTAAAATTACAAGGTATAATGAGAAAACCAAATATTCAGCCAGCTCTTCTAGTTGTCAAAAGAAAAAGAAACGGATAAGTGAAAAGAAATCTTACTTCCAAAGTTGTTCTTCTGCTTCAAATCCTATAGAAAACATATTGAAATGCAGAAATCCATCAGTGTCAAGGTTAAAAGAATCACTGTCAATACTCTTGACAGGGAGCGGAAAGAGAAGCACCTACCATGGCAAGGTTGAAATCAATAAGGTAGCCTCTGCTTTGCTTTCGAGAGAAAAGGAAGTTTCCAGGTTTAACGTCTCTGTGAACAACTCCCTACATTTAGAGAGCTCGAATTTCTCAAAACAATTGTACTTATTGTCTTACTGTCCTTTTCAAAGTCGCGTGAAATAATGATTGTGCAAAGCGAAAAATACCTCTTTGTGCAAGCAATAAAGGGCCCTGAACAGGCAATAACCGTACCATTGAATCTGGAATAAATCAATTTCCTTTTTCAAAACCTGCAAATTGAGAATGAAAAATTGTCTCCATTAAACATGAATGTAGTAGAGCAGCTTAGAGTATTCGAATGAACCCATTAAACCAAGATGGAAAGAGACACAATGTCTTGCATATCTTTTTCCAAAACCTCAAGAAGTAAAAACTGGTTCCATTGAAGAGGAATTCCAGAAAACGTCAGGATTCTTATGAGCTAATCAATCTAACGTTGGGAGGGGCTAAAAGGGGAATTCATCTCCGGAACTCGATTGATTGATAAGAAAAAATAAAAATGTACGAAATAGAAAACAGATATTTTTATCTGAAGAAAATATAAATTTTACACCGCTTCAGCAATTACCTCAGGTCTCTCGTGCTCAACATGCTCTAAAACAAAGCAGTCGGTGTTGTCATTTTTCAAAGAACCTTCATACCTTATTATGAAGTTTTTACCACTGAAACATGAGAAAGAAATATTAAGACATAACAGAATGCATTGCGGCTTAAATATAAAAAAAAAAAAAAAAAAATATTGTACTCTTGTGTCTTATACTTACCCAAAACGCTCGAGCATATTCCGTTCAGTAGTTACGTGGTTTTTATGAGCATTACTATGAGGACCTGTAAAATCACAAGTATATATTGGACCATCAATATCAATTTATTAAAATCCGTTATGCCAATTATATAGTCAATTAGTACAAGTATAGTAATACCGAAATGACTATATACAAAAGAATAGCTTCCAGTTTCTATTATAAGTGGGAAAATGAAAGCGAGAGGTATGAACTGAATTGAAGAAAATTATGCGTCACTTTCTAGTATTCTGCAAATAAAGGAGATTTCTCCCGTTTTCCTTTTTTGGTTGTAACACTAATAGCACAGGCACATAATTAATATCAAGGATAGGTATCATTTCATTTACATTTTATTGCAACCCGTTTTCCATCCGTAGTTCTTTGCGCACGGTAGACAGTGCCATAACCACCTATATAAAAATAAATAAATAAATAACTCTCAGCAATTTAAATATTTCTTCCATCAAGAAGGAAGTGTAGGAGAAAGAAAGAGTCCAAATACCTGAACCTTCTTCTTCCTCTATTGTAAAAGCTTCAAATGATGGATATGCTTTTTTCTCCACCTGGTTCAAAAGAGTAACCAAAATGAATTAACCTCTTAATCAAATGGTCAAAATGATGCTAAAAGGCACATGCTAAACTACAGCATACCTTAGTAGTAGCGGGAATATTTTCTGCTTTGTTCTCTTTATGATTTTGCTTCCTCGTTGCAAGTTTCTGATCATTTTTAAATTGATCAACATTTTGTGGAACATTATTACATTTACTGCTGGCTGGTGACTCTTTTAGAATTTGTGATTTAGGGTGCAGATCATTCTTCTGTCCCCCCTTTAATGTGCTGGAAGATTTCAGAGGCCGCTTGGGATTTGAAGAGGAATTGGCTCTTTTATAAGTTATTATGTCTCTCTCACCCTCCATTGTTTCCAAATTTATTGCATGGCATGGGTTCTTTTTTTGCAAACCATTAGTCAATTCTTCTCCACAGAGTGCAGCATTGACCATCTGAATGACATCTACCTTGTCTCTATTTGAGCCAGTATCATTCAACCCCTTCTTTGAACCACTTTGCAGTTCATCATCTTCATCAGGTCTTCCTGGTAGATTTTTACATGCATTACTTTCACCCGTACCACTTTCCACATGATTAATACTATTTAGTTCAGTACAGTCATGCGTAAATGCATCAAAACAATCCATTTTCTTCCCAAATCCAAAACTATTAGCATCAATTCCGTTCTTGAATATTGAGGAATATAACAGAGCACGATCAATACGAAGATTACATGCCATGAATCTGTTTACGTCCGCTAGCTTTGGACCGTTTAAGTCTTTGATAATTGATTTAGAAACCTCTTCGTTAGACATGGTTGGGCTGGCATCATTATTGGCTTGCCTATGTTTAAAATTTGGCATTAGACAACCTGAACATTTTTCATTTTTATCAACACGCAAGGGGAATACAAAATTCCCGCTACCTATGTTCTGTGATTCAAATTTTATTACAGGGAAGTTTCTTTTCATCAGAGCCTCTGCAGCATCAGCAAAACTCTGCACGCAAAAGAAAAATTCCAGAGATTGGCACCAAATTCAGCATTCAGCATGAAATACAACGATTGCCAAATAAAAGACATATATCACTCTATAGAGATGATTAAAGATGCACCTGTTTAAACAACAACTCTTATTAATATGTGATTATTATTAGCTACTTATAGTAACTAATGAGAAAAGGTCTATAATTAGTATAATACTTGTTTTTATTAAAATGAAAAATAGACTTTTCTAATTATTATGATGTTTAATTTTTCAATTGATTTTTTTTTCATAAAAGACGAAAGCCAACCAAACTATGAACTAAGAATTGATATTTACTTCTTAGTTAATATTAATATACTAATTAATAACAAGCATTTATTTCTATAGTTTTATTTTCCACCTGACTCTAATGCATCCTAAATGCAAGAAAATGAGTGTCACTGTCGAATTTCAAAGCCACAGTAGCTAAAGCACAATACCAATGTTTGATTAAAAACACGCCATTGTGATTCACTATGTAGTAAATTACTTTATCATTCAAAGAAAGTGCTGCATGCCCGCGATGAGTCCAAAGACAACCAATTTATACCCACAGAAATTGAAATTTACCAATAATACTAATGCTGGATCATCTCAAATAACATTACAATATAAATTAAACCTAATTTGACTAAAAAATGTTGGCATTTTTTATTTATTTTCAAGTTGAAACAATTTTATGTAGCTATAATGTATAATTAAAAAAATACTGAGTTCTCTTATTCCCATTTTTTATAAATAAAACACCTAAGCATAAATTACATTACTTCAAAATAAATTTTAACCAAAAATCAACATTGCAAATTATCACCTAAACACAATAATAATCATCACCACCAAAACGGTTCTATTTCTATTTTATTCTCCTGACTATATTATAATAGTCCAAAATGCAAGAAAATGAAATCAAGCTATTGTCATGTCACACATTATAAAAACAAACAGCAGTCAAACCCAAATTACCATTCCAAGTGCGTACGACCATCTACAAGCAGGCAGAAACATCACTGCCTTTAGATTCGTATAAGAACCTTTCAGTTCTCATTGAAATACAATCTAACGTGATTTTTTAGTTAAAGTGCCCATACGTGATTATATATTCGCGTTGGATCTAATATCGGTTATGATTTGAGTAATGGTTTAAGCAGTTTTTACATTGATACAAATATATATACTAACTTTTAAAATAAGAATAAAAACATTAACAATAATTTATGTCAATCAAACAACAATTCTAAATGTTTTTATCAAACAAGAATCTATTATACAAAGGCAAACACAGTAATCATTGACTCCCAACCTAAATGGTTGTATCCCTACTTTTTTCAACTAATTATTATGTCTCCTAAATGCAAGATAATGAAACCCAAGCATGATCAAGCTACTCTCATATATCACAGGCACAGAACAGTCAAAAAGTAACAGTGTCAGAAGTGCAAATAACAGTCAACAAGCAGCAACAAAAGTCAGTGTATTTAGATTAACATGGAATTATCAAATTTGTCATTGCAAAGCAATCTATGGTATTTGTTAATTCTTTATCTTAATGTTCACCAAATTGGATGCAATACTGATTTGTGAATAAAATGAACATAATTCAAACCACTTCAAAATTAGTTTCAACCAAAGCCATTACTCAGACACAAAATAAGATAAGAATGAGAATGGAATACCTGGAAAGACATTTCTCGAATTCCATTTCGAATCGCTAACCTTTTGTGTTCTACTCCATTTGCTGTGGCCAAAATTTTCAATTAAATCAAACCATTCGTATAAATTAAACACTAAATCAGAATCCTAATTGAAAAACATTCAGAGAAAATCACCTTCAGACGAGTCCAATAGTAACTTGCGTTTCCTGAGACGGTGCGTCTGGGGTTCAGGTGAGAGACGAAGAGAGAAGAAGTTTCCAAGTGCAAAAACCGTACTAACAGAGGGCGTGACGAGTCCGTTGTCTGTGACAGATAGTGGTGAACCAGGGAGAGAACTGATGTAGCAGACAAATTCTGGCGAGGCGGCGAATAATCGGCACTCTGCGGCGAGGCGTGAAGGATATACTGCGTGGCCAATTCGGAGAAGGAGTGCAAAGAGATGCCATGATTTTTCTTCGAGATCAAGTTCGAATTCGAACTCAGCCATGGATCCAGATTCGGATCTTGTGTTTGCGATGCAATGTGGTGCAACAAGGTTTGGTTTGGAGGGAGAGAGAGGCGGGAACTGAAGTAAAGAAAAGAGTGGTTTGGAATTTTTGATTGGGGTTTTGTGTTTGGGCCAATTTTCCCGCTTCTTTTTGGGAGATAATCTTGTGTAGACTATAAGAAATGAGACACACCTGTAACCCCAAATCTTAACCGTTAGATAAGTTAGATGTTTTTACAAACTAAGACTGGTCTTCGTTACACATTATAATAAATTATGGTAATAGGTTATAAGTTTTAAATTTGAGTTATATACAAATTTTTATTGAGATTATACTGCTACAGTATAAAATTTAAGATCTAAAATTTTAGACAAAAACTAAATTATAAAAATTTTAAAATTAATTATTCTTTTAAAAGTAACTTTTCTAAAATAAGTTCAAAAAAATATTAAAACATGATTTTACAACTCTTACATTACAATAAAAAATATAATCGGATTTTGATACAATACTAAGTCAAAAAGTTATATTACATAAACATTTAAATAAATATAAGAATTTAAGGATAATTTAGGTTTGTATAAATTAATTGAATATTTTACTACCAAATTAGATTTCAAATTCGTTCAGAATAAACTAATTACCTTTTACTTTAAAACATATTTAGGTTGGTATTATTATTTTTTATTTCACACATATTTTAATAAAATTTCGTGTAATTTGAGTTTTTCATTATTTATTTATTATTAAATTGTAACTATTTAAAAGTGTGTTGATTAAGAGAATAATGGTTAATTTAACAGTAACATGTAAAATTGTAACCAAAATAGTTAAAGTAATAAAAATATTTAAATTTATAATAATTAGATAATTATGTAATCGTCTTATGTGTAAAAATAATAAAAAATTACTTAATCAAGTTTTATGTCTAAAATACATAATATATAATTATATACATTTCAAATATTTATTAATATCTTAAATAATAATTTCCATTTTTAATAATAAATTAATTATAATTAATAAGAAATTTAAAAAAATTAACAAAAAAAGTATGAAAATTAAAACTAAATATGACTATGTTCATAAAAACTTAAAAAAGGAGTTTTACTTATGTTTTATGTTTTATTTTTTAAACTTTATAAAATTGCATCAAATTAAGAATAACTGTCATAGGATCACTATTTAAAAATTTAATAAAGTATTTGATGCAATCATTTATGGTATAATATATATATATATATATATATATATATATATATATATATATAAATATATATTTTATATATGTGTGATATTATGTTAGTAGGCGATGATAATGTAATGTTATTAAGTTAATATATAAAATTAAATTAAATTTATTAAAAGTAAAGTGAAATATATCAGAAAATATGACAGAATAACTGTTGATAAATAGAGAAAAAGATATGAGCATAAATAGACGGTTTTATAGATAAGTTTATAAAAATAACGATCAATTTTCAAAAATTTAATAAATAATTATATTTTAAAGGGTAAAATTGGTATTTTGAAATATGAACACAAAAGAAAGAACATACACACAAGTGCGACACACAGGCTATCGCACCTGTGTGTATGCATTTTTTAAATATGGGTGATATTATATTAGTAGGTGATGATAACGTAATATTATTAAGTTAATATATAAAATTAAATTAAATTTTTAAAAATAAAGTGAAAAGTATCAAAAAAGAAAATAAAAGAATAACTGTTGATAAATAAAGAAAGAGAGGAGAAGCAAAGATAGACAGTTTTATAAAAAACTTGTAAAAATAATTGTCAATTTTTAAAAATTTAATAAATAATTATATATTGTTATAAATATAAATTGGTATTTTGAAATGTGGACACAAAAGATGAAAATTTATATATGGTTATAGATATAAAATAAATTTATATTTATTAAAAATAAAGTGAAATGAATAGAAAAATTATTGTTGATGAATAAAAAAAAAAAGAAAAAGAGATAAACAGTTTTATAGAAAATAGGTGAAAATAATCTTTAATTTTAAAAAACTTTAATAAATTATTATATTTGTAGAATTGACATTATGAAATGTGAACACAAAAAAAAGAGAATCTCTTTATTTATATATATATATATATATATATATATATATATATATATATATATATATATATATATATAAACTGTAAACCAGTGAATTAAAAAGTATTAGATGAGTCAATTTAATTTAATAATTAAACAATTATTCTGATGGAAATCTATATAAGAATGTACAAGTGATTTTAAAATATTAAATTTTTTAATTTGTAAAATGTTTACTGTTGATTTGCAAATCAACATTTTATAATATTTAATATCCATCGAAAATGTTTAAACTAATTAACTAAATTATGGAATGTTAAGATATGATATTTTTTCAAATAATTAAATAAGAAAAAATTCAATATTAATTTAATAATTTTTTATCACACAACTTAAAGTAATATATATATATATATATATATATATATATATATATATATATGACTTTACAAATGGAACAACAACAAAAATAGGAGAATTATGTGCAATAAAATATTTAAACATTCCTTTTGCTTTTATAAAACTCGTTTCTTCTATTAATTATTGTTATGTTTATACAGCTGATGTTTTGTTACTTTTAAAGCTTTTTTTTCTTGTAATCGATAATTTCTTTATTTTACGTGTGAATGTTTTAATCGTGTATAATTGTTTCAATCTTTGATCAATAAAATTTTAAATTTTAATTCAATTTAGTCTTCAAATTAAAATTATAAATAAATATATATATAGTCATTTTAATCAAATTTAATTAAATTTATTTTATTTAACATTTCAAATATATTTTATGATAACATCTAAATTATTTATACATTTTCACTTCAGTGTTAACTATAACTATGAAACACATTTAAAACATCAAATACTTTGATGAAAATTACTAAATCCAAGTTTTTTCTAAAATTATAAAACTAAATTAAGTCAAAATTTTAAATATGGAACAAAGATAACTTTATTAACTTAGTTTTATTTTCCTTTATTTGTATCTTATGTAAAAAAATATCGTAATTATTTAGAAGAAAAAGAATACATGCTATAAATAGACTTAATTTCTAATTTGATTGAAATTTTCTAAAAGATTTTCAATTTTATTTTCAATTTAGTCCCCTAGTTTTTTATAAACATTATCTAAAACATTAAATCTAGTCATCTCCATTAATTTGGATAATCGCATAATTTTTTATTGTGCGGAGGTAGAACGGTGTAATAGAAATGTGGCAAAATGTTCAAGTGTTGATAAGAGAAAGGTAGGTGACAAGTATGTTGTTTTGAGAAATTTGAAAGTTGCTCTAAGTTGTTTCCATTTCTGGTTTGTTTGTGCGTGAGTTATGACTAGGTTTCCTTCATCTTCGTATTGTTCATGTGATGCATCGGGATATTGACCCAAAACTAAATAAACTGTGTACATAAAATATTTTTCCATCTCAAAGAAATCCTCATAAAAGTAGTAGCATAATCCTCATAAAAGTAGTAGCATGTTCGCATCTCATGCTCACAAACAGTAATTCCAGAATATAACATTTGGGATGATTCAACTCTGAAAGCAAGGCAATGAAAGAATAATAACTTAGTCATGCATAAAATCCGATCCAATCCAATCAACATTTTAGTACAAGGACTACACCCTCGAATCCAAAATTCCATTCCATGTGAATATAGAACCAAATCATACTCACGATAATAAAGTCACTCTATCAGATGTTGAACTCCATTAACAAGGTTCCAAGAGGAAGAAAGCATGATACTGAAAGCACCTTAGATAGGTTTGATCTTGAAGTGAAGTGAAATGAGAGAGAAGACAAAGCACTTCAAATCCTGTAAACAGTAATTATAAAAAACAGAACCAAAAAAAAGGCATTAGTTGACAAAATATGGCATTCACATGTGCTAATAATCACAGCTCTACCCTTCCTAAGACTTGGTGAAATATAATCAGGAAAAGGGATTTCCAAAATCAGTTAAAATAACATTGGAGTTTTGAAAATGAGATTCTTACATTATTGGCATTAAGGCCAAAAGAATTTCAGCTTCATAACTAGAAAGTTCTTTTCTAACTCAATGCTGACCATTTAATACAACAAATTACATAACCATAAGCCAGCTTTTTTTTCATTTAACCTAAAACCACTTGAAGTAAGTTCACAACACCAAAGAAGAGTCCTTCATTTGACTTCAACTGGACACATCATAAAACTGGCCAATTCCAAGTTCAAGCTATGACCAAGAACAGCATTTCAGAATTATTCATGATGATATATTTCCTCACTAAAAAATAAATAAATAAATAACAGCAATTACTCAGGATAATTTAGAAAGCATTCTGGATGGATGTAACTAAGAACAGGACCATCAAGAGTAACTGATGCTCTGATATTATCACCCTTAATTATTTGAAGCGACGAAGTATTGTCATAGAAGACATAAGTTTTGGGCAATGTAATTTACAGTGCTTAAGGTATGAATCATGTGAACTAGAGAGCACATTCAGGCTTCCATAGACAGGACAAGAGTGAAACTGAGTCATATAAACTTTTGTTACTCATTCTAATGTACAGGGTTTAGGTCATGTTCCAACATCATCAGGTTCCGGTATTTTGTTACACTTACTGATGAATTATACAATTTCTAAGTCATTGGGATGCAATAATCCCAACAAACTTCAGCGTATTTCCTTTCCTTCCAAGTTTGACAAAGACACTATTAACTTTAACACTAAACATACAACATTCTCAGTAGCATGTCTGGCCAATATCTAAGTCCTATTGCCGACATGTTTATTGTGTGAAATGAGCATTGAACTCTTACAAGAAAAAAATAATAATGAAAATTCCTAAAATCTATAATAACCATTTTATTGGAGTTAACTAGGTAGATTATATTCATGTATTTCAAGAAAAGAAAATCACATATCCAATATTATAGAAGAATAAGTCAACCAAAGAAACAATAAACCATTGTGCAATCACTCCTATAAGATTGTTCAAACACTCTAATATAGTATTTCCATGTATTACTTTATTATACTTGTTCCAGGCCAAATAAGGGTCTTCTATCAGATGTAGTTTCCATGACCTATCAGAAGTCTCCAATCCATAGTTTTAACCCTGATTGCTATTGAGAATTTTACTTGTAACTGTGTATCTTGTACACAAATGAGTAATCTTATTTATAATGAAAAGGAGGTATGGTAAAAATAAACAAAATAATAACTAATAATAGGAAATATTTGCCAAGATGTTTCCTTATTTGCATTAATCAAGTCATACTCCTCTATTTAATGTAATAAAATCATATATTCAACAACTGCCTAGTTCTTTAGATCCTTAACTAAGATACACCTATTTGTTTTTCTCATCAATCACCCCCAATGACCATTTCACCCCACAACAAATAGAGCATCACGGTTATTTGCATATTTAATTTGGGTTTAACGTGCTATCATCAACTAACTGTTTCACCCTCGTAGTTCACCTTATCAAGTCGTGAATACAAGTATGAACTAAGAAAAAGAAAGCCTGGAAATTTCAGTATTCATGCTTCTTCACTGAAAAGGTAAACCAAATACCAAGGCTTCTTGCCATTTGTGTGAGAAAATTGCGAGAACATATTTCCATATCTTTCCATGGCCGACAAATTATTATTCATCAAATTGAGCATGCACAATTCAAACCCTTACATAAATCAATCAAAACTCAAAACCACAATTTCACCTGAACAAGGTAGTAAAAGATACGAAGTCCTTCCGGGTCAGCGCTGCTCTGAACATCCACCAAAGATCCAATTTTCGAGGTGGTGAACGATATGTGCTCATTCCCCATAACAATCTCCAGCTCCTGCCGCCCCACCCGGTCCGGTTCCGGCCAGTTGTTATCATCTTCCCTCATAATCTATCCATCAAACAAATACGCAAATTAACTAAACGACGACGAATTCACAAAAACGACGACAAGGGGTTAACTTAGTTGATGAGTCCGTAAATTAGGGTTACCTCGCTTTCGGCGATGATGCGACGGCACTCGCGGAGAACGGCGGGAGTGAGGTAAACCTCCTTCCGGATGATGGTGTCGTTTTTGTAGTTGGAGTTGTTGGCGTAGCGGAGCTTCCCGTCGGGGCGAAACTCGAACTCCAAGAACTCGTGACCGAACTTCCCCTTGTGACCGACGTAGTAACGGAGGTAGAATTCGTTGTTCTCCTCTTCGCTCCCCATTGGAACCACCGCGAATCGAAGTTTCGTGGAGAATTGTGTGTGTGAGAAGCTTCGGAGGGTTTTGTGAAAAGAAGAGATGAACAAGAAGGAGGAACTGCAGAAGGGTTTTTTAAATGAAATTCAATATTTGTCACGTTTTTAAGTTTTTCAATTTTTCAGTTTCTTTGATTTCATTTAAAACGTAAAAGAAAAAATATATTATTGAGTTAAAAGGATTTTTTTATTATTTTATAGAATTTTAAAGACTAAAATATATTATACTTTACAAATGAATGAAATTCAAGTTTAAACACTAAAATGCATATTTACCTTCTTCTAAAATTGTATTATAATTTTATAAACAAAAAATAATAATTAACGTTTGTTTTCTATGTTTTATTAATTATTTTTATAAATACTACCAACTTTTTTTGTCTATACCTATAATTTATATATATATATATATATATATATATATATATATATATATATATATATATATATATATAAAGAGGACATTTCTTTTCTTTATACCCAATTTTTATTCTTATCTTGTATTTTATAATATTATTGTTAACTGATTTTTTTGAAAAATATAATTGTTAACTATATTTTGGAAGTAATCATTATTTTAAATATTTTTGTATAAAACTATGATAGGTCTTTTGTGTATTACATTTGTAGCTTACTAGCCTGTTATCCGTAGTCTTTTATTGTTTTTTTAAATATAATAATTATTATATTTGTCTAAATAAATTTAAAAAATATATATTTAACTATTAAAATTATATAAATATATAAGTGTGTATTATTTAACTATTATAACATATATTTTTTTTATATAATATATATTTAACTATTATAATTATATATAAAATTGTTATTATATATAATATATATTTAATTGTTATAATTATGTATATTATTTATTTATATGATAATAATATCACAATATATTAATATTTTGGGATGATTATTTATCATCTGTTTTAGAAATGTATTAATTTTTTTAGACGCTTAAAGGCCTTAGACGCTTAAAGGCTAACCTTGTGTGTGGTAGGGTGAAACCCATTGACAATGGCTTTGCAGAGCAGTAGAGGCCACCACAAGTGCAAGCTTCCAGTGAATCCGATCCTAGTATATGTATTCGGATAATTGAGTCATAATGTCTTGCTTATTTGCTATACTGTGATTCTTGTACCTACTGTGTTGTATGTTTGGACTGTTTCTAAATATTTCTTTGCGATAACATGCACAATTTAATTCACTCTAGCTTACCCTGTTATTTCTTTTGTGTGTGTGTCCTTGTTTTGATTTCTCTTTTGCGATGATCACCATATGGTGGGAGCAGATGGAAATACTTCTGGAGGTAGGCCTGATGGTGGTAGCGGTGCAGCTGAGCTCGTTGATGTGGCCCTCGAAAGATAATTCCATGGCCCTAGTGCCTTTGTAATTACTTGCTCTAGGAGCTTTTCTTTTACATAACTGTGAACCTTGTTGATTCTGTTTTGGCTATGGCATGGTTGTATGCCTAGAACCCCTTTCAAGTACTCCTGTGAATGACTGTAAAAGTGTATTCCCTAACTATGATTTTTCATCAGTTTGCTTTGCTCTTTATTATTATAAATATGAGATGTTTTATTTAATAGATTAATCTATTTAAATGAGATGTCACATATAATAATCTATATCTATTCTATAACAATAAAGGGGAGTCCTCTTTTTGTGTCCACAATTCATAATACCTGTTTTACTCTTAGTTATTTTAAAAATTAATTATTTTATTAATTTATTTTTAATCATTTTTCTACAAATCTCTTTTGTCTTAAATCATCATTTAAATTTTCTTTTTACATATCTTATTTTTTTATAATTTTATATTTAACAACTATTTTAAAAATTATATATTTGTTATTGATTTTAACTTTCTAACAATAGAGGGAATTCCTCTTTTTGTATCCAGATTTCATAATACCCGTTTTACCCTTAGTTATTTTAAAAATTAATTATTTTATAAATAATTTATTTTTAATCATTTTTCTACAAATTTCTTTTGTCTTTAAATCATTTAAATTTTTTTTTTACATATCTTATTTTTTCATAATTTTATATTTAACAACTATTTTAAAAATTATATATTTGTTATTGATCTTAATTTTCTTGAAAATTAAAAAAATGTGAATACAGAGGTTATGTTTGCTGGTATATATAAAGAGAATACTTTTTCTATTTTCATAGTCTACATTTAAGAAGGTAAGTGAAGTTTGTAGTGAGTGGTATTTTCATGGATCAATAAAGGTAATTTAAATATTGTAGTCAATTGAATAGTAGAGTATATGCAAAATGACAGAAAAGCTAATAAAGTGCTCATGTGGCACAATTTTAAACTGGGGTAGATTAGTAGTTTTGCTAGAAATTGTTTACTATAACCGGTAAAGGAATTTTAATTTTTAAATAAAAAGCTGAGTGGTGTGTTTAAGATCATGACATGTGGCTTGTTTTTGTTATTTGTGTTTCTCAATTGTATTGTTTATAGATACTATTAACATTAAGATACTTCTTAGTAATTTTTTTGTTCTTATTGTTCTTACATAATATATAGATATTTTTTTGGTGTATACAATTTTTATTTCCATTTTATCTTTTATGATATAATTATGAATTGATTTTTTAAAAAAATATAAATGTTAACTTATTCTTAAACATTATTTTCAAACAAAAAATCTTAATAATTAATAAACCAATTTATCTCTTAACAAATCTTTTAAACAAAATGAAAATTTAAATTAATAAATCATTTGATCTCTTATCATAATCTTTAAATATCTAATTAACTTTATTTAATTATTTTAATTTCTTTAATAGTGTGATTGGATGAAATATTTTAAGAGAACAATTCATTTATTTAGAGAATTTGAAATTTTTGGAAGAAAAAATGACATGTTTGGACGAAGAAATTAAAAATAAATTGAAATTGAAAAATTTTAAGAAATTATTTCAAATAACTAAAATTGTATAATTTGTAATTAACTAAAAGAAGAAGAAAATTGAAATTTTCCAAGTTTTAGAATTGCTCATTGTTTAGGAGAAAAAAAGTACATAGGTCTAAAAAGTCAAGTCATGTCGAACATAAGGTCAAGATGACTCGATTTGGACTGAAGGTCAATCCAAGCCCGCCCGAGCCAAGAGCAAAGCCGGTTCAAGCTGAAGGTCGAGTTGAGCAAGCGCAGACCGAAGATGGACCCGAGCCAACTCAAGTTAAAAGTCGAGTCTAGTTGGCTCGTGCCAAAGGTCGAGCTGGTCAGCTCGGGTCGAAAGTGAAGCTCGGTTAGCACGGGTCAAAGGTCGTGTCGGGCTGACCAATGTCGTTGGTTGAGTCGGATTGTCCTTGGTCGAAGGTAGAGTCAGGTCGGTCAATGTAGAAGGTCGAGTCAGGTTAGCCTGCGCTGAATGTTGATTTGGGTGACCCCTGCTGAAGGTGGAGCCGGGTCGGCTCGGGTTGAAGGTCGAGTTGGGTCAGTCTGTGTTGAATGTAGAGCCAAGTTGGCCTAGGCCGAAGGTCGAGCCACCTAGCCTTTATCGAATGTTAGGTCGGCTCAGGTGATATGGACAGAGGACAAATCGAGTCGAATTGTGACGAAGGTCAGGCCTGGTTGGCCCATGTTGAATCTTTGGGTCAATTCGGATCGAGAAGTGAGATGAGTCGTCCTTGATCGAATGTCAAGCTAATTTAACTCAAACTCAATAATAGAATTGAGTTTTCCTTAAAATAGATATTAACTTGGTTTATCCAAACAAAAAAATTAAAATCTAAAATGTTTCAATTAATTTATCTAAACAAAGTATAAGTCTCATGTGTGTCGATGCCTCTCTATCCTCTAATATGTGTTATTGTCACTCTAAACTTTCGTCCTCACATTTGCACTGAGTTTTTCAACCCACATTACTTCTTTTTGCCAAAACCACACAACTCTATGGTATTCATATTTTAGTCTTTTTATTGTTTGTCTTCCTTTATCACATGTCACGTTAAAAGTTGACATATTTATTTAAAGTTATTCAAAACTCTTATACTTGATTAGATTATCATGTATGTAGTAATAAGGGATGAAAAAAAAATCATATTCGTGAATATTTACAGATAAAATTCATGACGACCAAATAAATATTCTTAATAGATATTTATAAAAATGATTATTATCTATGAAAAATTATCTAAAAAATATTTTTCATAGATAATTTTTTTTTTGATACAAATTTTTATTTTATCTACGACCAATTTTTGTAGGTAAAATGAAATTATCTATGAAAAATATTCCGTAGATAATAACCAATTTTCTTGTAGTATAAGTATATCAATGAAATATTTATAAGTATGTTTATGAATATTTTTAATAAATTTTAGCGACTAAATTTAATATTTACTTTTTTATTTATAAAAAAGAGAAAATAATTTCAAAAAATAAAACTAATGTAATTTCACATTTGACTATCCAAATTTTTATATGAAAAGTTGAACCGAAACGCATTACTTTTTATCTAAGAAATGTATTACTTGTGTGGCTATATTAACATACATTGTGTACAATTAAAAGGAGATGCAAGGCTTTTATGACCTTTTTTGTTCGTTGTATAACCACACATGAATATCCAAAGTAAAGACAATTTCTATCAACTATGGGTAATAGGTATTAAATCAGATATGTGTTATTTGATATGAAAAATTGTATGTCTATCGAACACAACCATAAACTAATCAATATAAATATTTATTTATATTTTATTGTCCAATCTATCATCATCTTGAAAGTGACTCTTGTCATGCATTATTGTTGTTGAAAATAATTATTGTGATGTGCTATGTTTTTCACGTTGGCTTATCTTTTTAGCTATTTTTTTACCAAATACTTTCCATAAATGTGTTAAATTCTTAATGCATCATACACATGAAAAAAAATTCAAATTCTGAAATATAATTTCCAATTATCTAAATTCACATTATTTTAAATCTAAATTCATATATTTAGATTTCAAGTCTAATCCATTTAATTTCATTTAAATTGGATATAGATGGAATATTTTTTTGGATTTTGAAAACTTAAAATAAATATGCTTTTATTTCAGTTCAAATTGTGAAATGCTAAGTTAGACTAGACCTAAGTCTTAGGCTCGAGTAAGGTTGTGCCTAATCGTCTTAGGTTAGAGTTAAGCTACGTTGATATGACTCCGTCCAAGTTTATATTGAGTTCAGTTCGGGCAAGTATACATTCAGTCAAGTTGGACTGGGTTTAAGTTCATTCAATTTACGCCGACTCGGGTCCAAGTCAAGTTAAGTCAAGTTGGGCCCAAGTGCAACCTTGATTGAGTTGAATTGGCTTCAACCTAGATTTAGGTGAGTTAACCCAATATTAGGTCATGTCAAGTCATACTAAGTCCAATCAAATAAACTTGGCTTGTACCTAGTCTAAGCGCAATTGGTTCGAGCCTAGGCCAAGTCAAGTCCTCCTTGGCCCATGTCAAGTCGAGTCAAGGCAAATCCTCATTTAGTCAAGTTTGGATGAATCCATGTTCATTATAATCGTGGTTGACCCACATTCGGCTAAGTTACACTATCTCCAAAATGTTCCTAGTCTAACAAAAACTAGATTGATCCTAGTCCAATCAAGACTACGTTGGGCCCAATCCAATGAAGATCAAGTTTAGTTGGGCCCAACATAATGAAGACCAAGTCAAGTCAGATCTATGTTGAGTTGAATTGGCTTGAACCTAGGTAGAGTCAAGTCTATCTGATATAAGTTAGGTTGAGTTTAGGTGAAATTAAGACGAATCAGACCAAGTCAATCCAAACCAAGTTGGACCCACGCTTGACCGATACATAAAATCTACATAGACTCAAGACCATATCAAATTTAATTGGTTTAATCTTACATTAGATCAATCCCATATTAAATCTAATGTAAAGGAAGTGTAAATATAATCTAGATTTAACTCAACTTGGATAGGACAAATTCAATCAATATAATCTAATTAAAATAAATTTCCATTTTATATCTAATTTATTTTATTAAATCTAAATTAGATCTAGACCAAATTTAGAATCCAATCCGAAATCACCTTGTCATTGTAATGTCAAAAATGTTAATTTGCATGGATTTGAGAATCTAGGAAGATAAAGTAACCAAATAAGCTATTCCAAAACTTGATAGGACTTACAATGAACAACACAATACATGTGTTGAATTGAATTCTTAATGAGTCATATATAAGTTCCAGAAATGTTGATATGCTTGGATTTGGGAACATAAGAAGACAAAGTGATTAAATAAGCACTTCCAAACTATAGAATGACAAATAGAGGAGACAAATAATCATGGTTGGACCATGAACAGAATAAGGATAATAGGTAAATAGGGGAAAATATTCAACATTCCAAGATAACACTAATACTAAGAGGTTTGTTGAAAATATTGTTTTTTTAAAGATAGGAAAATTAAAAACAGAATTATGTTTATTCCATTAAAAATCTTCTTTAAGTAGAACAAACACAAATAAATTGGTCAGTTATTAATAAATGAAGTTAATGTTTTAATAAGAGAGCAAAATTTTAAAATGAAATCACAATTTTTTTTTTTAAAAAAAAAACAGGTTATCTATAATCTAATTACTGAAATTAAACTGAAATTAAAAAATCAATGAAATATCATTAATAGTATGAAACCAAAAATTGTAATGTTATATAATAATTAAGAAATTCAGTTATTTTATAATTGTTTTTTTTATCATATAACAAATTATCTCAAATTACTTTGAACAAGTCCATCAAATATAATCGTTATTTTGTGTACAAGTAATTTCCATATACTTTTAAATATTTTATAAGTTAAATGTATAAACCATCAACATTGCATCATTCATATACTTTTTTTTTTCTTTGCACTCCTTTTGTTGGTTTAGTCTTCCATTTTTATTTTGAACTCTTTTTTGCATATATTTCTTTTATTTTTGTTCTGTTTATCTTTTTTCTTATTTCAAAATTTTTTTTCTTCTATCTTCTTCATTTAAGATGAATTTCTTTTTATTTTCTAATTTGAATTTGCTCATTATATATTAGGTGTTAGCTTTACATTCTTTTTGAATTATTAAGATTGTGTAAAAGATTATTTAAAGTATTGGTTTTACTAAACAAGAAATTGAATATTATTGTTTATAACAAAATACGATTTAGATTTTTTTAGCATTTCATTCCCATATTTGTAAGTATTTATTTTCTTATTAATATCAATAAACAACAAATCTTGTTATGAAATAAAAGCTCAAACTTATAAGTGTGATATGTGAATTTTGGGTTTAACTTAATCTTACAAAACTGATCTATTAAATGAGATTTGCATCCATTTATATATTTTAAACTCATTTTGTTCCTAGTCAATGTAAAATCTCTGATAAAAAAAATTATTGAATCAAAAGTAAAATCCATCAAAATATGTTTTTCAATAACTTCAGCTAATAGGAAAACACGTATATTTTGTAGCAAAATTCATATTTCAATTGAATAAATTTAAATAATAATATCTCAAAGGATAAAATAAAGATTTACAAATAGTGAGATATCTAATGTGGAAGAAGAGACATAACAAAATGGGATAAAAAAAGACATGTTAAAAGTAATTCCTTTCATTTGAGAATACGAGTACAAGGATTGATAATTTCAATAAAATTGTCTCAAATATTTATATAGATAGAATTTAATTTAAGAAATTTTCTTTTTTTAAATAACACATTTTTTTATACAAAAAATGACTAATTAAAAATAGGAACATTTTAAATTAAAATAATTATAAGTCAATTTTTAAATACAATTTTGAATTTTATTTTCATTATACACATGAATATTTATGATGATAAAAAAATTGGATAAAAAATAGAAAACAGACTTCTTTGTAAAAGTAATATTTTCATAAATTATTGATTTTTTAACAATGATTTCCAAAAATAATTATTACATTTATAAATATTTTAATTGTTATATTTATTATTTACAAATCAATACTCTAAATTTTATGAAAGGCTTTGCAGTATATATATATATATATATATATATATATATATATATATATATATATATATTTTTTTTTTTTTTTTTTTTTAATTTTTAAAATTAAAATTATTAAATCGATCATTTATCACTAGGTATAGATCCTTATACAATTTTTTCTACTCAATAATGATATAACAATTTAAGTGCGACAATTTCATTGTGAAGGTGACCTACACTCACCAGACAATTAATAATATCTGTAACAAAAACCAAAAAATTAATTTTCTTTCAAAATTTATAAATGTTAATTTTATTAATATATTTTCTTATTTCAATATTTTTCTTTATTACTTAAAATATATGATTTTTTAAATGATTATTTCTTCAAATGATTATTTTCTAAATTATTATATTTAATATAATTATTTTTAAAATAATTATTTTTTTAGAAATTACCAAAGAATTTTTTTAAATAATTATATTTCGAAAACTCAAAACTATAAATTCTCTTTCTTTCATTTTTAAATGAAAAAAATGACTTTAGAATTCGAATTTAAAACTGATTTTTTGACAAAATTACATCTAATTATGTTAAAAATTCAATTTCTTGAAGATCGAATTCCAAAATGTTATACTAAATCGTGTTGTTTGGATAATTATTTGATATAATATATTAGTTGGATAAAAAAATAAAAATGTGTTATTTTTGAGAAATAATATTTCAAAATGATATATTTAACTTAAGTTTTATTTGGAGATAAATAAATAAATAAATAAATTATAAATGAAAAATAAGTTAAAAGAAGAGTAATTGGCAAGAAAAAATTTGTTTAAGTATTTATTACAACAAAAATAAATATATAAAATAATATTTTAAAGAACTTATTTAATTTGACTGATTTAATATAAAATGAATAAGAAATAATATATATATATATATATATATATATATATATATATATATATATATATTAAACTTCATAGTTTCTAAAGATATTTTTTCCTCTAGAAAACAGATCATATTGATTGTCTTCCACTTTATTCATTCCTATTTGTAAGTTTTAAAAGAACAAAAAGCTTTTTTTTTCATCGTGGATTTGGACAAAAATATTATTTTTTTAATCCTTTTACCTTTTATCAAATATATATTTTGCAATAAATATTTTTGTACAGGAATTTTTTACAATTTAAATTTCAGCCATACTTAATTGACCTTTTTTTATATAAAAATTGATTCCCAAATAAATCAATCAAAAAGTTTGTTATTATATTAAAAATTAGGGATAAGTATGTTTTTCATCCCTGTACTAACATGCTAAATTGGAAATCGTCCCTCTGTCAAAGTTTATATAAAAATGATCCTTTTACTTTTATAATGAGTGAAAAGTATCCTCCAGTATAAAC
>Ga0214545_1000688_pt1 | contig 57017 bp, 11 predicted proteins | sample CNSS4metaG_FD_160064 | JGI IMG/M metagenome (GOLD analysis project Ga0214545, IMG submission 160064) | Root nodule microbial communities from cowpea collected in UCLA plant growth center, Los Angeles, California, USA - CNSS4 | ecosystem: Host-associated > Plants > Roots > Nodule | place: USA... | reverse complement strand
GTGTTCGTTGGGAGACGACTTTGGGTTACTTTACCCTTACTATTTTGTTGACTACTTTCTTAACAATACTGAAGTTGTTATAGATAAGTAGTATTAATTTGATCGCGTCAACGACAGCGTTATCACTAGCCTAGGTCAAAGTTCGAATATGTTTAAGAAAAAGTAGAGTCGATGTTGACTGAAAGTCAAGCCTAGTCAACCCAGGCCATAAAAGTAGAGTTGGTTAGGTCGAAGGTCGAGTTGAATCGACATAAGCTAAAAGTTTAGGCGAGACAAATCAAGCTAAAGGTTGAGTCAAGTCGTCCTAGGACTTAGGTCAAACCAAGTTGCCCAGGGTTGAAGGTCAAACCAAATCGTCTCGAGCCAGAGGTCAAGTCGAGTTGACTTGACCCGGTGGTCAAGTAAAATTGTCTTGGGTCAGAGGTCATTACAATTTGATCCCGATCGGAGGTCGAAACTAGTTAGTTAGGGTCGAAGGTTGATACGAGTCGGTCTAGACCGAAGTTCGTGGCTAGTTGTCCTAGGCCAAAGGGTCGAACCAAGTCATCCTAGATCCAGCTGAGTCATTATGAGCCTAGGTTCGAGACGACACAATCCAATGTTAAGTCAAATCAAGCCAAGTCACAACCAACACTAAGGTAGGGCCAAGTTAGCATGGGTTAGGTTCGAGCTAGATTAGTACAATCCTAGGTCAAGTCGAGTTAGAGCCGAACTGAGTCAACCTAGACCCAGGTTTAAGTCAAGAAAAAAAAACTTGAGTCATGTTACTATAGGCCTAGGTTGGGTGTAGTCATCTCTAGTTGATTTTAAGGTTAGGTAGCCTAGAGCCAAGTGAACTAGACCTAGGTCAACACGAGTTAACATTAGTCCAAGTCAAGTTGAGTTGACTCACTCTGTATCTAATAGACCAAATAATCAGATATATTAGATCAATCTCACTAGATTTAATCTAGTTAACATAATGGCTTCAATATAAATTTAATCCAATTTAAATTGGATTCAAAATATCTAAGTCTAAATGATCCGGTTAAAATAAATTTGGATTGTAGTTAAGTAAAAAGTTGTTAAATATAAATATTGAAGCTTTAATCTTTGTATTATTAAATTATAGTCAATTTGATTTTTTTTTTTCATTTTTATTTCCAGACCGATCATTTAAGATTATGTAAATAATCTAAGTATCACTATTTATATTTAAATTATAACAACGTTCATGTCAACACAATGAACAGTGTATCAATAGTTTCACTTTGTTTTTGTTGAACATGAAATATTTTTATTATTATAATATCTACTTGAATGACTAGTTATTTTTTTTATAAATGTTGATGCATATAGATATGATACTACAATGTAGTCTAAGATTATGTCGTATTGTATTCATATTCATATGATGATTCTTTATAAATGATCATGTTGGTATCCATGACAACCATTTGCTCGTTGAACGTTAATTGATTTCAACATTGAATTATTCTAAACCTTCAAACACATTTTTCAAAATAATAGAATCAATATAAGAAAGTGTCTCATTAACAACCAATTTTAGTGACTAAAAGTTGTTAATTACTATAGTGACCAATTTAGATACTAATTTTCAAAATAAAAAATTATTGGTTACTAAAATAGTCACTATTATAATAAAAAAATATATTTGGTTGATAAATTGGTTACTAACTAATTAGAAACTAATTTAAAAATAAATTCTTTTGGTAGCAAAAACCTTAGCAAATAATGTTTAGTGCCCAATTTTATTTGGTAGCTAAAATATTGATAGCTAAATTTTAAAAATCAATTTAGAGATCTGTAACACCCCATTTAATCAATAAACATAATTAAAGGAAGCGTCACACAGTATAATACAGAAGCGCAGTCCTGGAGTTAAACATCACTCCTTACAAAAAACCAAGACACACCACGATGCCAAAAAGAACCCAGACATAAAGTTTAACAGAATCAGATGGGAATTTAAAGGACAGACTAGTACATGGGCCATAACCCTAAAGAAAAGCCCAAATAAAACATGAAGTTCAACCCAGGTAGACTATGCAACGGAATCATCTCTTCCCTGTTGACCTCGAGTACCTCTCGCATCTGCTCTCATCAATAAATTGATGATCATCGCAAAAGTAGAAGAACAACATACAAAGCAATCAAACAAGCAAAGGGTAAGCTAGAGTCAAAAGTAGTTTTCTCATACAATCAGACATACCTCCATAGTCAATTATACATACATCATCCAAGCATGTTATGACTTCCAAATCAATACACTAAGACTCTGACTCGACTCATCCGGATTACATATAATCTAGTTGGATTCAGCGGATGCTTGCACTTATGGTGGATTACCTTACTCACCCCCCGAGCTAAGTGTTACAAGGTTCCACCCCCCCCCCCCCCACAAGGTTAAGCCTTAATGAGTTTCAGGCCTCCTGCTACTCTCACCACAAGAGTCAGTCTGCTCTAAGTGAGACTAACTGACTCCTTAGAGTGTTAGGATGCAACCTTACCTTGAATCCTTACCAAATTATATAGATGGGGCACCACCATGAATTCCCACTAACAGGGGTCATGGAATTACGTCCCGACCACTGAAGCACGACCCTGGAATCTCAGCTAGAGATTCCAAGGAATTACGTATTGACCACATACCAAACATATCCAAACAACCAAGTAATACATTCATCACGCATATACATCCCATGTCCACCTTTATAATCAACCTCTTTTACATTCCAAGTCAAACCCATACCAACTCCTCATACTCCATCCATGAATATAAAATTTTAACTCATCTCATTACCATGCCACTTTCATAACCAACCATCTCATATTCATTACATGCCAAAAAATATCCAAGTTCGTCATTCACAACCTATACACCCTCCCATTCATGCATATTCATCCCCCTCATGCCATTATACAATAATTCAATCAATTACATGCCAAACATCCAAGAACAAGGAAAAACATCAAACCAGAACGCACTCTCGCCCAGCTCTTCGCTCAGGCTGAAGGGTCTCGCTCAAGCAAGAGGGTCTCTCACTCAGGCGAGCTCCCTTCGCCTAGGCGAGAGCTCGACACACAGGAACAGTGGCCTCTGCGCATTCTCGCTTAGGCGAGACTCCCCTCGCCTGAGCGAGACGCTTGCTTGCTCAAAATTGAGTTGGTCGCCTGAGCGACCCCTTACGTGAAAAGGCCTGGGCGAGCCTCTACTCATCTCGCCTAGGCGAGGCAAGCTCGCTTGGGTGAGTTTATCAGCCCTCGTCACTGTTCACTCGCGTAACAAACCAAGAATCCAATCCAAATAATGTAATAACACATTTCATAAACTCATACTAGTATACAATCCATCAAATCACGAAAATATTATTAAAGCAATCATGGAAACCAACGATTTAGCAAAACCCTAACTTCCCTTACTTGGAAAGGGGTTAGCAGAGGACCTCGACACCAACTACGGAGCGCAGCAGCTCTAGGAACGAACTAAAGAGCTGAAATAAAAAGTGGAATCAAAATGAAACCCTAACTGGAAATATGAAGGGTGATTAATGGGACCAGAATGAGCTAGAAAAAGATACTTACATGGAGTAGAAAATGGGTTTGAGGTAGCTCGAGGAGGACTTAGGGCTAAACCCTAACTGAGCGTTCTGTGAAAAAGAAATGAGGGTGTGAGGGAATTGTTTTTGCAAGAATGGCAGAAGTGGGGGGGTTTTGGCTGCCTTAGGGGCCTTGTATGCCTCATGGGCCAGCCCTTAGGCCCATTAGATTAGGGCAGCCCTTAAAATACAGGGTCAGAATTTAAGTGGGCCTTACAAGATCAATTATAATTTTTTATTCATAATAGTGACTATTTTAGTATCCGATAACTTTTTATTTTGTAAATTGATATCGAATTAGTGACTAGCAACTTTTGGTGACTAAAATTGATTATTAATGAGGTGTTTTCTTGTACTAAATGAGGTTTAAAACTTTTAAATATGTACACATAAAAATTGTTCAAGTGACGGTTCAAATCTTTCATTGATTAATTACTAGAAAATGAAAATAATAAATAAATAAATAAAAGTAGAAGAGAATCACTTACATAATATAAATAGGAAGAGAATAATTAAAATTATAAGAAGTTAATAAAGTGACAATTTAAGAATTGTCTAAAATTTTGCATTAAACTTTAAAATAATGATATTATGACTCTCATTTCTTACTCTCTGATGTGGCTTAGTGTGAGTCATTGATTAATATATCACTATCTTTTCTTTTGAAAGAATCAATGGCTTACACTAAACCACATTAAGAAATAAAGGATAGAAGTCAAAGTATAATTTTCCTAAACTTTATTACTAGTCATAAATCATTTTAAATTGCACCAACCAATACGATGTTGCCACTTCACTTAAATAAAATGGGATTTGTTCCCAGTAATAAAGCAGCTCCCATTTAACATCAACTTTAAAAATCTTTTTATTTAAAATGAGGCACCGATCCACCTATATTTACTATACAAAGTTTTAGAAACACAAATTAAATTTTGCACTCACAAGAATTTGAATATATGTTTATTTTTTGGTTAAATAGGTTTTTATCCCTTAACTTTAAGTGAAAACTAAAATTAGTCCTTTTTTGAAATTTTAGTTTAATTCAGTCCCCAACTTTAGAAATACATGGACTTAGTTCTTTTAACCAACTTTTGTTAAGATTATTTGATGTTTTAAATATGTTTCATGATAGCATTTGAGTTGTTTACACTGTTTGGCATATTTCTACTTTAATGTTAGCTGAGAAACACGTTTAAAACATCAAATAAAATTAACAAAATTTGGTTGAAAGGACTAAATCCACGCATTTGTAAAGTTGAAGGACTAAATTGGGTCAAATTTTTGAAAAGGATTAATTCCAAATTTCACTTAAAGTTAAGAGACCAAAAACATATTTAACCCTTACTTTTTCATTACAATGTATGAATTCAATACAATGGTTTTATGTAAAATACATGAAAACTCAATAAATATATCACTGACAATATATTTTTTCAATTTTGTCTAGATACAAATGACTCATCATGGCCAATAAAGTAACCCAAAAACATCTCATCTTGAGTATAAACTACTCATTTAATCTCCAAGGTTATACCTCCAACTATAATAATCAAATCTTTATTTATCATAAGTTTTATTTTGATAGTAAACCATATAAGTGTATAAATAAATAAATAAATAAGTAGGATTAGTGGATAACTAAAAATAAATATAATAAATAAAGAAGACTGGTACGTGACTGAAGATAAATGTAAATAAATAAATGAGAGTAAATATAAATTGAATAAATAGGACCAGTGCAACTCTGGGGATGAATATAAATTAATAAATAAGAACGGGGAACTAAATATAAATTAGAATGAGGTTAGGGACACCTCACTTAAGGTAAATATAGAAATAAAAATAATTATGAAGAGATAAAATGATAAAATGATAGATGTCTCCTCCCTTACCTTAGTTGTTGTGAAAAATACACCAAGGTTGTATTGGGACTTTGATTATATATACATTTTTTTCTTCTTTGTTGTTACTACATATCCTCACTCTCTCTTTTGCATTATCAACTCTTCTCTATTTTTGTTTTTCCTCTCTCTCATACCTTCACCCTTCATCTTATTTATAGTATCCAAAACAATGATTACTACTAGTTTCCTTTTAACTAAATATTTTCTAATACCGTGTTGATCACATTGGTAACCAATTTCTTATTCTCGATATTTTTCATTGATTGACATTGTGCAGACTCATTCATTTATTGTTGTACTTCAGATTTTTATATGTTTTTTTTATATATATATATATATATATATATATATATATATATACATATACTAATTAAACTTTTCTTACTTTCTTGTTTCCCAAACAAAACAAAGATAATATTGGAAACAATTATAGAAATTTTCTGATAAACTCTGGACCTATAATGATGTATATGTTGGAAAATTGGCGAACCAAAACCAAAATAGCACTTCCTGAGGCATGTATATTCACTACCCTTAAGGACTTATCCGTAGTGTTTGTGCAAGTCCCCTAGGATACAAGAGGAACTTCTCGGAATGTCCCGAGGATCTCAGAAGTAGCAAGAAAATACTCCTCTATTGTTGTAAAATCTGTTTATTGCAAAATATACAATTGCATTTTAGCCATTATAGCTAGAGTAGTTTCGATTTGGTATTTATAACAATATGATTGTTGTTGAGCTGTTACAAGATTTTCATCATGAGCCATGAGATTTTAACCCATCACCATCCCTCATTCACACCTATAAATAGGTGGTCCTGTGCTCTCCAAAAACACACCTTCTCAATTCTCTTGGCTATCTTCTCTCTCCTTTATCTTCTTATGTTGTCTTGGTTTACTTCCTCTATAAAGAGGGGTATTTTCTTGCTAGTTCTGAGATCCTCAGGACATTCTGGGAAGTTCCTATTGTATACTGGGAAACTTGCGCAACACACTGCAGATAAGTCTTAAGGGTAGTGAATATGCATGCCTCAAGAAATGTTATTTTGGTTTTGGTTCGTCAGTTTTCCAATAGTATAAATCATGTTTTATAAAAAAGATTTATGGCCACTAAATATTGAATAATATAACTCAAATATTTACCACAAAATTTTGCTTTAGACTCGGACTTTTCTTTTCTTCTCTTCTATTATTATAATAAAATTGATTATACATTATTTCCCATTAACATATATCTACATATAAATTCTAAGTGTTTAATATATTTTCATATAAAATATTCAACTATTTGTATATCTTGAAAATTTATAATCTTTATATTCATATGTTCATAATTTATTAGATTAGATACAACATACATGAAAAGTAATGTATTATTAAATTTTAGGTGTTAAAATATTAAAAACATTGTTTTATAAATTTTGAGATGTTACATTTTCTCCCCAAGATACATAAATTTCGTCCTCAAATTTTATTTTTTATTTACTAAAACAAATAAGGGTAAATGTCTCTTAGTTTCTCTTCCAATTCCCATGTAATATCTCCATTAGTTTCATTCCAAATGACTTTTACTAAAGAGATATGTTTGTCTCTCAGGGATATGTTTGTCTCTTAGTTCTTTGACCTTCTTGTTTATAATCTGTATTGGTGTTGTATTATTCTTTAATTGTATTGTATTAGGTTTTATCACATGAGTTGGATCAGAAATATATTTTCTTAATTGAGACACATGAAAGACATTATGAAGGTTGGAAAGGAAAGGAGGTAAACAAATTTGATAAGCAACAAGACTTATTTTTCTAAGAATTTGGTAAGGACGAATGAACCGAGGAGTGAGTTTCTTTGATTTCATCACTCTACCAATTCCAGTTGTTGGTGTTATTTTTGAAGAATACATTATCAACTTCTCGAGTCAATATTTTATATTCAATTTGATCTTTATACTTGTTATTTTTGTCTAATTTTGTCCAAATTTTGTTTAAAATTGAAGAATTTTGTTCTTCCCGAAATTGATACCAAATTTAATTTTTATATAAAACTTATAATGATATTTTTATTAAAATTCACATATTTATTAAATATTTTTGGTTGAAAGTTACTATTATTTTAAAATTAGAATAAAAAATTTAAGGATGACAACTAACACTATATATTTAAAATTTTAAAATTAGTCATCATCTTTGAAATTTCTGTTCTAATTTAAAACTAGTTGTAACCCTAAACCAAAATAATTAATAAAAATGTGAATTTTATTAAAAACGTCATTATAACATTTATATAAAAATTAAATTTGGTCTCAATTTGAAAAGGATCAAAATTGTTTCCATTTTAAAAAAATTGGGACTAAATTAAATAAAAATAACTAATATAAAGACCAAATTAAATATAAAACATTAACTCTGACACGTGACACACGGTTGATTGACATGTGGGTAATTTTTAAAAAAATTAAAAAAAATAAAAATAAAAATTAAATAAAAAAATTCAATAATTCAAAAAATATAATGACATGTGACCATCATTGTTCATTACCGTTATTTGTTTAAATGACATTAAAAAAAAAGACTAAATTGAAAAAAATTGACAAAAATTGAAAACTATTTGAAAAAAAATAATATTACAACTAAATGATATAACTGAACGAAAATATGGAGCAAATTAGTATTTTAAACTACAAATTAATGTTAAAAAATGGCATGTACATGGTACTTCATAATAATGAGGTAGATAATGTACCTTTATAGTGTTTGCATTCTAATAAAAGTTTCTTTTGAATTAGACCATGAATGTAAATTTTGACATTAATCACCATACATGCAGTTACCATATCCAATATTTACATGTAATTGATGATTTCAAACAAGTTTGAGTGAAGTCTCCCTGCTCAGAATTCTTTGAGAAACTTTGTTGCATCCTCCATTTAACCCATGCATAGCAGTTGATATGATACCAAAAAATGAAGAGAAAGACATTTCAATGTTGAAAAAGAATTTTAAAACTTATTAGCAAATGAACCATAAATAAGTTTGAATTTTTAGTAAGCACAAAAAACTTTAAAAGAAAAAAAAAAACATATTCGAGATTGAGTCCTAAAATGTAAGTTGTTGAAATGAATTTGAAACTTAAATATTAAATCCATAACAGACACTTGAATTAGAAAATATCTTATTTAATCATGTCTTATCTTTATCAAATTCAATTTAAGTAGATATAATTATAATTATCAACTATCTTGTTAAATTATCTACACGATCACCTATTCTCTTTAGAGAGTCATTATTTTTTTGCTTCTAGTGTTTGGCATTGTGTACGTTTACTCATGCTACGAGTGTTTATTCTTTACGTTTACTTATATCAACAGTTCTTGTATTAACTATCTAATCATTATAGTAGTTGTGTTAGTAGATATTAATGTGAACTTACCTAACTTTTGCTTTTTTTATTCAATAATGACTTGTACCCTTATAAAGGAGCATGCTCTTTTATCATGACCAAGCATCAGGTTTTATGCTTGTTGCACATTAGGGAAATATACTGGAGATACATTTTTGTTTGTTATGATCAAAATTTGGTTGTTTGGTTGTCAGAGGGTAACACCTAAAGGATTAAGACCTTCACCTTATAATAGGTTAACATGTCTTTACCTTAACACTAGCAATCTCTTAAGGTGATTTCTTACAAATCTCATCGAATGTCGGTGACTTTTTATCCCTAACTACATGTTGGAAACCTCCATCAACTCTCATCACACGATACTTTCATTTATATTACTTAATGTATTTGTAGAACCTTGGGTAGCTCAAGAGTTTGAGAGACTTAAAAAACCCTTAAAAGATGAAGTCTTTTATTCAAAATTTATTTTTTAAATTTTTTAATGGAAAATTATTTATTAAATTGTCATAATTAATTTCATTTAACTTCATTCGGCTCAATTATTCTCTTCTTTTGAATTTCTGGATAGTCTGATTTAAATTTTGTAGTTGACATATCTCTTATCTACCTATAAAACACTACCATAAAACATGGTTCTTGTTGTCAAGAAAGTAAACTCTTGAGTAGGCTTGTAGTATCTTCAAGTCTCAAATTTGTTTCTCCTTCTCATGTCTTAACTTTTTCACAAACCTTTAGAGTTTATTTAAGATTAATCATTAATAAAAATAATTTAAACAATATTGTTCTTCTCACCTTGATGGTAAGTTTTTTTTCCTAAACTTGAATTATCTTTCTACAAAAAATCAAACTTTGAATTATGCTCCAATTAATCTATCATCTACCAAAAGACTACACTCTAATCTAATTAATAGTTTTGTAGAAAAACTCTAGTTCCTCATCAAGATATATTGAAAAAAACTCTCGAAACCCGTAAATCTAAAAGTACCAAAAAATAAAATTGGGCAAAACAAACACATTTCTAATACTAATACAAATCCAACAAACATAATAAAAACAACAACACAAATAGAATGAAGAAACATACTAACCAGAAATGAGGATAAAAAGATTGGTACACACAGGAAACATGAGAATCAAGGAATGTAATATGTCAAAACTCTAAAAAAAGACTCTAAAATTGAAGAAAGTAAGGAAAGACAAGATAAATCACATAGAGATAAAAGAAGAAAATATAATTCAGCTTGATTATAAGAGAATAAACGTAAATAAAATTATAATTTACTAACAAAAGGTTGTAGCTCATTAAATATTATTTTTAATGCCAATAAAAATAACAAACATTAATAATAATTAAATTAAATTTTATTCTTAAACATAAACTTATAATTAATTTAATAGAGCTATATTAGTAATAAAATATTTTTTAGACCTTTTTTTCTTAAACATAATTTTATAATTAATTTAAGAGATATATTAATACTAAAATTCTTTTGGAGACCTTTTTCCTTAGATATAATTTTATAATTAATTTAATAAAAAAATATTAGTAGTAAAAAAACATTTTGAGACCTTTTTTCTAGAGGCCTAAAATGAGTGTTTTACTTGTTTTACCCTTGAGCCAACCCTGGTAGAGCCTTGAATATTATTGAATCCCCTGGGCGAAATCTTTGTCCCTAAGGGTGTGTTCCTCTAAAGAGATGGATTTGGAGAAAAGTGTGAGGATGAATTTGGGTGAATTTGAGTGGATGAATATGTGTGTTTCTTTGAGTGAATTTGGAGGAAAGATGAGTGGATTTGAAGATGAATTTTATGAAAGTTAGTGAGTGAGTTGAGTGATGTAATAAATTAAAGATAGAATATGAAATAAATTACCCTTGATAGTATATGAAGATAGAATATGAAGATTATTAAATTACCCTTGATAGTAAAAATAATATGAAATAATATTTAGATGAGTTAAAAATATTAAAGTTTTAAAATTGTTATTTAATAAATTTAATAAAAACATAAATTACATTATGTACCACACCAAGCTAACTTAACAACATAATGATAAAATGATCACCACATACCAAGGTAGTCGAGTAGCCGGCCAAAACCGGTAACCTAGACGTCTAGAGGGACTACCTGCCTAAGACGGCACATGAGCAACACAAATCGTCAAGGGAAGTAGTCGGTTGAGGCCGATAACTTCAATATACTTAATAAAATGGAAGTCCCCGTGTTCAAATAGGTCTTGAGGGCCTGGGTTAGGGCCCAGGCCCACTTACAGCCCAAGCTAGAGCCCAAGCCAAGGCCCGGCCCATGGGATAATAAGACATAATTAATGCTCTATAAATACGCGTGGACCCCAGTAATTAAAGGTACGCATTCATTAATCACTGATTTGACCTTTTGAGAGTTTTGACTCACTTGAGCTTCGGAGTCCCTTCTGCAGATAACCCCTCTTGGGTCCAAACCGACATGTACCAACTGGGAAGAAGCCAACTGAAGAGATAGCGGACTACATGGGTAAGGTAAGGTGACGCTTGTGCCTAACTTATCTTGTTTGTTCTCTACAGGAACACATTAAATTATTATTATTATTATTACTATTATTATTACTATTATTTTTAATTATTAGGAATAATTAATAATAATAATATTATTATTATATATTGTTATTTATTGTATATAGTATTTATTATTATTAATTATTACATATAAATATATTATTATTATTTATTATTATTATTATTAAAAAAAATATGTTTTTAGCCCCTAAAATTTGAATTTAATTTGGAAATGACCCATGGTCAAAACATGGTCACTGTTTGATCTCTGCACATTCAAAATCATTATTAATATATAATAATATTAATATTAATAATAATTATAATATTATTATTTATTTTAATATTATTAATAATATATAATAATAAAAATTATTATTATTAATATATAATAATAATAATATTATTATTAGTAATATTATTATTATTATATATTAACAATGATTTTGAAAGTGCAGGGACCAAATAGTGATCAAGTTTCGATCAGGATCATTTCCAAAATAAGATTAAACTTCAAGGACTAAAAACATATTTTTTTCCAATTTTCATAGTTTTTTATTTTATAGAAAAATTAAATAACGCATGACACATCGCTTGTTATTTTTAACACTGTTCAGAAATAGGGATAAAAAATATTGATTTTGAAAGTGCAGGACCAAATAGTGACCAAGTTTCAAACATAGACTATTTTTAAATTAATGTCAAATTTCAAAGATAAAAATATATTTTCCCAATTATTATTATCACCTTAATGGTAGTGTCTATTCGGAGAAGTTATAAAAAATAACTTCAAAAGAACTTAGAGTTGAAAAAAAAAAGTAGAAACATTCTAATTCCATATATATTGGTTTTAGGTTACCTTTATTAGAAATCTTAAACGAGTTATATTTGTTTTTAAATTCATATGTGCGCTCAATATATAAAATAACTAATGGCAGCATTTGATATTAAGAAGAAAAAAAAGTATTTATCATAATAGAACATTGTTTATTATTTTGAAAAAAAAAATCATCTGTGTTTAATATTAATCATTACTTTATGTGTTAAATAATTATGGGAATTAAAATGATGGTTAAGAAAATATAAAAGTTTTATATAGAGGCCCAAAAACATGTCAATTCATCACCAACCACAACAAGACAAGTGAAGCAATTATTTTGGTCTGTAAAGGGAGTTTTAAGGTAGTAGCTAATTTAGTTAAGTGTATATTTATTTACTTTTTGAAAACGTATTTTTTTAACAGTTCAAAAGAATTTCTTTAAAGAAATAGGAAATTATTTTAAATAAGCTTCGACCAAAATCTATGTTGTGGAGAACACTATGCATAGTGGGAATTGACACTTTGTCCATTAATTATTATGTTCTTTAAGAATTTGTGTTGGAAGCACTTAGTTGCTCCACTAACCATAAAAACGCTCAACTTAAAAAGCCAAGGACAGATTAAGCAAGAAGATGAAGCTCAAGTTTTTAAACAAATATCATTTTTTAATGGTTGATCATTGACTCTAGAAAAATAATTATTCAAATTTTAAAAAAAAAAATACACGCATATTGCACGCACATTAAGATATTTATATAAAAGAAAGCCACCCCTGGTGGGTCTACAAAACATGTTTAAAGTAATTGAGGAATGATAATTAAGAAAAGTATAAATATTTAAGAATTATGGAGTGGGCCCAATTTGCATTATATATTTGATTTGATAGCTTAAACTTTTCCATTTGGTAATAATATAAGAAGATTGCCATTAATGTAACCAAATTATTTCCAATTTGATCACAAATGGAAAGATTAGCTTTACGTCGTCGTCTGAATGAGGTCTTTCAAGTGCTTTAGTCACTTTTATATTAATTATGTTGTCTACCATCACATCAAGTATAGATTTTTTTAATTGCATTAATTAAGATATTGGTATTTCTGAAATACAATTAACTATTAAATAATATATAAATTATGTTGATGGAAGTTAATTAACACTCTTAAATCAACTTGAATGACATATGTAAGGTCCACTTTATTTTCTGCCTTTTTATTTTAAAGGTTACCCCAAACTATTGGACCTAAGGGCTGGCCTAAAGGGAAAACAGATCTAAGTCTGTCCTAATCCTTCCATTCCTCTCACTTTACAGAAAACACAGCCGTCAAACTCTCCCCTTCTCGCAACGGGAAGCTCTGTTAGGGTTTAGTCCCAACTCTTGGTCAAGCAAGCTCAAGCACGTTTCACTCCGCATAAGTTGTTCCTATCCATACACTTCGTTTGCCAGTTGAACTTGTGTTTTTCCACTAGGGATAACCGTAGTAATCTGTCCTTGCTCCACTGTCTTCATCTTTAGCTCACTGAACTGCCTTAGGAAATGTGGTGCGCCTCTGTTCGTGTCCAAAATCTCCCTTAGTAGCTCTTTCCAGGTAAGGGAAGCTAGGGTTTCACGTCATTTCTATTTTATGCGATTAATGTTTTATGAAATATGAGAAAAGATTGGGGAAAACGTTAGTTTTTGGTATATTTCTGAGTTAGGGATTCAAATATCCATGAAATTGTGATACTTAACATTATTTCTTGTATTTTGGGTGCGTTGCGCAGTCGCTGGGCGAGTGACTTGGGTCGCTAGGCGACGATGTATTTTTCTAATATGCGCAGTTTTAGTAAAATTGACTTTCCCGACTCATTAACCGTTGGATTGAGCTCAAATTTGGACATTTGGTTCATAACATGCTATTTTGTGGTTTGATCGGTTGGATCGTCAATTAGATGTCTGTAGCTTGAGAAATGTGTCATGCATTACTATAGTGATTTTGGTTTTGTGATAATAAATTTTCTTAGGAATTTTGGTGTAAGAATTATGGTTGTGTGTTGTGCTTGATTGTATGGAATTGCAAGTACTTAAATGTTGGAACTCATTTATTTGGGATGAATACTATTTTGTGATATATGTATGTCTTGGTATGCATTTATAAAGTATGAGATGAATGAATTTGCATGAGTGATATGATTCATGGATTGTGAATGATGAACTTGGATAAATTTTGGCATGCGATTTCAATGAAATGGTTTGTTATATATGTGGTCATGAATTCGATATGAGCAATAATGTTACATTGATGGCATGGTATTGGTATGAGGTGAAGTTCTATATCCCCGAATTGGGAAGAATGAGATGGTATGAAATCAACATGGAATATGAATGAGGATGGGTTACAAAGGATGGCGTGAGGTGTTAAATGCATAATCAATATTATTTGTTTGTTTGGAATGTGATTGGTATGTTGTTAGTACGTAAATCCACGAGTCTCTAGGTGAGACTTCCTGGTGGTGCTTCAGTGGTCGGGACGTAATTCCATGGCCCTTGTTAGTGGGAGTCTGTAAGACCCGCGAAATTTAATTAATTAAATAAATAAATAATTAATAAATGCGGGAGAGTAGTGTATTTATGACATTAATTTCTGTTATGTATGACGTAGAAAAGTGCTAGCTCATGTGGTTGAGAGTACTTTGATTATGTGAGAGGACTTGGGTTCGAGTCTTATGTATGCCAATTGTATGCATTTTTGTTATTATTGTTTTAGTAGTCTGTTGGACCACATTTGTGTATGAGATAATGCTTGAATTGGGTGTGTTAGCAAGAAATATAAGTTGGCTTGGTGGTTTAGCTTTGACTTGGTGTTGGGGAGGTCATGGGTTCAAATTTTGAGGGCACACCTTTAGTTCTCTTTTTGTAAAAATTGGTATGACGGGAATATGAAAAAGGGAAGAGAATCCTAGCAGAATGGGGCTTCTAGGAAGAAGGGTTTAGAGAAGCTCAGCGGTACACGTGAGTAGGTGGAGCTGGTGAGGCTTAGCTGCAGAGAGGGGATGATGATGGGATTTTTATTTATATGTTTTCTTGATTTTGGATTTTAAATAATATGTAAACGGTTGATGAGATTCTGGAACATTATTTCACTTTGTACGCTATGATACAATGTTTATTATATGATGTTAAAAGTTTTAAATTTTCCTGGATTTTGGGAAATGAGGTATAATTAATTATGGTGTAATTAATTCTTTATTTTATTTTATTAAATTCGTAATATCCTGACGGGATGTTACAGAGTCCATGGTGGTGCCTCATCTATATAATTTGGTAAGGGTTCAAGGTAAGGTTACATCCTGACACTCTAAGGAGTCAGTTAGTCTCACTTAGAGCGGACTAACTCTTGTGGTGAGAGTAGCAGGAGGCCTGAAACTTATTAAGGGCTAATCTTGTGTGTGGGGGATTGAAACATTGTTACACTTGTAACACTTAGCTCGGGGGTGAGCAGCTCGGGGATGAATAGGGTAATCCACCACAAGTGCAAGCATCCGCTGAATCCGACCAGATTATATTTATCCGGATGAGTCGTGTCTGTAACATCCCAGGTTGATATTACTAGATAAAACTCATTTCCACAAAATATACTTTAAGAAATTCAGACATTATAATAAGTTCCCAAGCACGGGAAATTTAAAACTTGTCTCGCTATAATCCATTCATATTGTCTCATCTTTATTACAAGTTCATAATGGATAAAACATCATAATGTCTATTACAAAATGTAGGAAAGCATAGCATAATGAAAATCCCCCATCGGTAGCCCCGCTCTGTCGCTAAGCATCAGCATGATCACCTGAATTCACGTATGCTCCCACGTAACAAGTCACGTGATCATCGCCAAACACAAACACACAAACAAGAAAGGGTGAGCTGAAAAGAACACAGTATAATCATAAGATAAAATAAATCGTTCTTTACCCAATCTAACTTAATTCATTTTAGTGGGTACACTTGTTACCACAATATACTTCCAATCTCATAACCTATATGAGAGAAAATTCAACCACAACCTTGGTCCTTAGGGATTATCATGCTCCCACAAACCTACCCGCTCGTGGTCCAACTCTACAGACCTTCCCGCCCGTAGTCCAACTCTACGAACCTGTCCGCTCGTAATCCAACATGCGTGAACACCTACTATGAACCTCCCCGCTCATAGTAGCCTCAGGTGTGAGCTCGAAACATACGAACCTACCCGCCCGTATCCCCACACAAGAGTACAACCGATATGGACCTCCCCGCCCGCATCAATCACGCATCTCACAACTCCGTTACGAACCTCCCCGCTTGTAACCAATCCAGCATATCCCTGACCAAGCTACCAAGAAAGAGGAAAGGAAACGTCCATGCAAAACCATCTGCAAAGGACCCCTGCCACTGCACTCCCGCCTGACGCCTATCTAGGAACCGCTAGGCGAACACGCTCCAGGCCGCCTAGCGGTGTCTTTCTACCGTTGGGCGCCTGTCCTCACAATCCTCTCTGTTACGTGGCTTACCGCCTAGTAGAGCTTCTCCTACCGCCAGGCGCCACACCAGTAAAAACAGCCTTCTACTGGTTTAGGCACTTCCAAGGATTTTCCAAACACATCCAATCACTTAATCTTACATCCAGATCACCAATTACAAGCATTTACAACACTATAGACATCCAATCATCAAATTAACAAGCATCAACCAAAGTAAGTACTCATTCATGTACATTTGGAGGTTAAGCATACAAGGGTCAATCCCCTGCTTACACATACGATATTACAATCAGGATTCCAATAAGACCATTACCTCACCTCTTTTCAAGAACACTACTTACATACCATAAAATCCCCCATACAGTTTCTAAAGGGTACTCCACATCCATCCACACATATTCTACTTAAATTCTAATATGTCACTTTACGCAGTTAAGTAACGACACCACAATTAGGCACAATTCTCATACCAGAAATTTATACATACAACAAAAAGAACAATACAATTCTATTCAACTGAGATACTCATTCTCAAGCTTCCTCATAACCCCGCAGATATGGTTCAAGGATCAACGCAATCCATTTTATAATAATGCTTACTTCATGCAATCACCTTCATTTTTATACTACCCGTTATTCACAACACCCATAAAATTAGAGTTATTTCCCACTGAGCACGCCAATCACCACTGGCCACTCAATACCGCCTGGCGGCACATTGGTTACCGCCGGGCGGCACATCAGAAACCTGGAAATTTCCAGATTTCCCGCATCTGCAGAGAACCCTATTACCCCTAAATTTTCAGTTCAATTTCTCATTGCAGATTTAACCACATGCATTATTTTAAGTAGCACACACAGACCATTTTATGCACATTGAGACTTCCGATAACACATTGCTACTTCCTCTACATTCCAATTAGCAATCAAACATACCCCATAGTATTCGTACATCCAATAAACACTGATCAGATTTCCACACACCCGTTAAGTCAAAATTCAATCACATCAATGAAAGCATCATCAGTATTACATAAATACAGCAGTTCAACCATATCACAGAACATCAAAAATAGGTCAAAATAGGCGGTTCCAATGCGCGCCACCTGGCGGGTCCACCAGAAAATCATCAACGTGAAATGAAGGGAAAAACTCAACTATCATGACTTAGAATCATTCCAGACAAATAAATAATCATTAAACAAGCATGAACAGCTCCCCTTACCTCTGATCCTCTTTCTTAGGGAATTCCTATAGTTTTTCAGATTTTCCATCACCTGGCAAAAACAAAAATATAGATAGAGTCCATTTCCTTTAACCCAAGGTTCGAACCCATGGCCTCCCCATTACCAAGTTCATGCACAACCACCAAACTAATTCATGTTTCTTGTCAATTTACCCATTCGTATGAACTTAAATCATGCTTTCACATTCACAATATAGTAGCAAAATAAAACAAAATTAAATAAATCTACTAATGAAATGCTCGGGACTTGAACCTAAGTCCCTTGGACCTAATTAAGTGCTCTAAACCACTTAGGTTCACATTGTTTCTTGTCTAGAATTTATTAAAGAACTCTCCTAAGGTAGTCTCAACCCTTCATCTCTTATATTCTTTTAATTATTAATTTTTATGAATTTCCTGGATCTCACAGTGTCGAGTCGTAGTGTATTGTTTGGAAGGTCATAACATGCTGGCGTGATGTATGTATAATTGACTGTGAAAGAGTATATGATTGCATGATAATACTATTTTTTTTGCTCTAGCTTACCCTTGCTTGTTTGATTGCTTTGTATGTTGTTCTTCTACTTTTGCAATGATCATCAATTTATTGATGGGAGTAGATGTGAGAGGTATTCGAGGTCAACAAGGAATGGATGATTCCACTGCATAGTCTACCTGGGCTGGACTTCATGTTTTATTTGGGCTTTTCTTTAGGGTTATGGCCCATGTACGCTTTGCTCTTTAGTATTCTATTAACTTTCGTTAAGTCCTTGGATTCTTGGTTGTATCTAGCATCATGGTGTGCTTTAGTTTCTCCTAGCATTTTTGGACATTGTAAGGAGTAACGTTTATACTTCAGGACTTGTCTCTAAATTTCTATCTATGTGGCATTTCATTTAAATTAAAGTTATTATTTAAATGGGGTGTTACAACGTTGATGGAGCAGATCTTTTACTAATATCTTGGGGGTACCAAAATTTTAGTTGAGTTACTCTTTTGGTCCATTTTTTCGTAAAAAATGTCAAGTTAGTTTTCTAATTTTTTTAGTCTCGATTTGGTCAGATTTTTTTTAAAATTGATGCAATTTGGTCATTTTTGTTAAATTTTTTGAAGTGGAGCAAGAATTTTTCACCAAGATTGACATTAGGATTATGTCAGTTACATCAACAAAGCAAATCATTTTTATTCACAACTTCAATTTTGATTAAAAAATCTAGATCTGTTTCAGAAAATTTAACAAAAAAAAACTAAATTGCATCAGTTTTTCAAAACCTAGATCAATTTAGGACTAAAAAAAATTGAAGGACTAACTTCATATTTTTTGACGAAAATAGAAACTAAAAGACTAATTTCAAAATTTTTATATAAACTAATAAAAATATTGTATTTACTTTTTTATGTTAATAAAAAATAATAAAATTAGAATTATTGTTATCATTATAATTATAAAATAAATACAAATATTTTTTTTATAATATTACTATAATTAATTTTCATTTATAATGGTTAAGTTTCAAATAAAAAAAATGATTAAATTAAACAAGTGATCACTCAAAAGATAATGTTAATAAAATTATTATTTTTATTTTTAGAAATATTTAAAAGGTAAATTTGAAAATGTGAAAAACAAAAAAAAAGAACTTTTTCTTTTTATATAAATATAAATGTATAAAAAAATTTAAAATATCAAATATATAAAATATATTAAAAATATTAATTTTTAAATATATATTTAAAATTATATATTAAATAAATTATATAAATATAAAAATTTTGGGGGCCATGACCCTCCTATGTCCCTTGAATGTTCCGCCAATGGAATTAATTAACTTCCATTTCCTAAGGTAGCTTATAATACTTGTAAAACCTACTCTGATACCAAACTATCCAACACTTTGGCAAAACTTCCAAGACCACGACCTACACTATCAACATTCCTACTTCCATGTTCCAAATGTCAAAGAAAATAGGAAAAAAGGAATTGAACCAATTTAGAGAATTAAAATCTTACCACAATCAAGATTCCAATTGGCTTTTATTGATCAACTCCTAGTTGTCTATTTAACACTATGTTTATTTGTGAAGATTTCTTCAAAGGAATTAGTAAGGCATGATTTGAAAGTGACAAATGTGTTTACTTGTTGGTATTTGAAAATGAGAGAAATGAAGGAATTAAGGAATTCTTTGATTTTCTCATCTCTCCTTATATGGACTTATTTGAGGGTGATTAATGGTAAAATATCATTATATCCTCAACTTATTTTTACTTTTTATTCATGTGCATGTGCGTTTCTCATTTATTTTAAGATTTGGCTTACAACAATAATTAATACCTCAAATTTCTAAATTGTTTACCAAAATAAAATCAATATGTAAATATACTGGATTTTAATTATTTATTTTATTAAAATATTTTTTTTTTCAATTTATTCATTTAAATATTTTTTATAAAATAAATATAACTTATCTAAATATAATTTTAGATTACTTTCAACATTAAAGGCAATTTGATAATCTTGTTTTTATTTCAATTAAACTTCATTTTTAATACATCACATCAATCAAATTACTCACAAACTTTTATAAACCTTACCTCTGAATCCACTTAGTTACACCCTCAAATCCCTTAAATAATAACACAAACTTCACTCTCTAATCCACTCAAATCCATCATCTCCCCCTCCCCAAATCAATCCTCACAAGTGAACACACCCTAAATGATGATAAAGATTAAACATGATTTGGAAGCTAATGAAATGGTTAAATATGTTTTTGGTTCTATAACTTTCAGTGAAAATTGAAAATAGTCCATCTTCGAAACTTTGGACTAATCTAGCCCCCAACTTTAGAATTTTTTGTATTTAGCTCTTTTAACGAACTTTTGTTAAGTTTATTTGACGCTTCAAATGTGTTTCATGATAGTATTTGACTTGTTTACACAGTTTAACACATTTTTGCTTCAATGTTAGTTGAAAAACACTTTTGAAACATCGAATAAACTTAACAAAATTTGGTTAAAAGGACTACTAAATTCATGCAATTTCTAAATTGTCAAAAGTTTTGAAGAGGGACTAATTTAAATTTTCACTCAAAGTTAAGGGATTAAAAACATATTTAACCATATCAAGAAGCACTTAACAAATAGCAATCATGAATCTCATTTTCACTTATTATTGTGCATTTTTATGTCATAAGAACTTTGAATCAAGGATTCTATTTAAAGTAGTAATTCAAGAAGAACACAAAAATTAATCATGATAACTAATAAATAAAGGATAACAACAAAATAGAGTGGCAAAAATAGAATAAGAACTAGTAAAAAAATGCAAATAAATAAAAAAGGAGGAAAAGACTTAAAAGATGGAATAAGCTTTGGTGTCTCACTTAAGGTTGAATAAGGTTCTTAATATGTAATAAGATAAACTCCATGCAAAATTATCACTTGACTAGTAAGAATTCAAGATAAGACTTGAAGCAGATGATCAATCTCATAAGTATCATATAAGCTCAATATTTCATATATTCGAAAGTTGAAAGAGATGACTATTTATAATTGTTGTTAAAAATTATTAACTCATATTACATTATCATCCGTGCATGTATTACCTTTCCCTTCTTTAAAAGAATTTGACTTTAAATTTTAGAAAGACTTATAAAAGAAGAACAATCTAAGTATTATGTCGTGATCAAAGTTGAATATCTTTCTTTACGGCGTATGATGAAGTAAAGAGATTAAGAATAAGAAACTTGAAAAAAAAATATGTGACTCTAAATCAAAGTAGTAACAAATAATATATCTCATCATAATCAATAAACAATATCACTTAAGACATTTCAAAATGTTATTTAAATGAAAAAAATCATTCATTGGTCTAGATTAACCAATAGTTTATTATCAAAGAACACAATTTAATTAGAAAAAGATTGTTTGAAATTGTATATTTTTTTCTTTAATTATAAAATCTTTGTCTGATAAATGGAAATAGATGAAGTTTAAAGTTATTTCTCTTGAAATATGTGTGGACAAAGTTCATCAAGTGCAACTTCAACTAGACAAACACACAGTTGAAAATTAAAGCAAGTTTTTGCAAAACTCCTCTTCTTTGATTGCAAACAAATAACATGCAATATAAAAGATAAAGAATTATAAAGTTTTATGCATTATTTTTGTACTAGTTTATTTGACAAACTCATACTACATTACTGATTAACTAGATGAAGTTTCCATTAATATAAAATAATGTTGCAAGTTACAAGTATATTTGGACTCAACCATTTTCAACTATAGTACACCACCACTTCTGATTAAGCTACAAGTATATTTTGGACACAGATTCTTTTGGCTAAGCACAAGTATTCTTTAGATCATACCATTCTTGGCTAAAATACTTTGATTACAAAGATTTTGATCTCAAAGATCACAAGTTTCGTTCACTTACAGAGATAAACATCCTGAAATGGATAAGAGATTATAAGCACTTTTTTAGATAGCTATGAACACAAACATTGTTCTTCCTTACATGCAAAAGGCTTACAATTGTTTGAAAGCATTAAGACAAAATTTCATAAGCATTGTTAGCCTTTCTTCTTCAAAGAAAACTTCTTAAAATAGATTAAGAACAAAGGAGTCGTTGCAAATCCCTTTAGAGTCGTTATGTGGTTTACAAGCATTTCATCTTTGTTGCCTATTGTATGACCATGTTGAAACATGTAGCACATTAAATGCTTTCCTTATAGCATTAAATGCTTTGACTTCTTCACACAACTTGTCAAGCCTATAATAAGTAACTTCCTTCTTCTTTAGCATAAAGTTCAAAGTCTGACACAACTAGCTAACTCTGCAACATTGATATCCCACATTTTTAGAACTTTTTTTGTTAAATCAGCTTTAAGCACACTTTTCCAAGAGATCTTGATGTAAACCTTAGAATAGCATTTATAATTTGATGATGTTTCTTATACATTCTCAAGGTTTATGGTCTGTCAAACGACGTATATTTATCATCTATCAGACAACGTATATTCATTACATTGTCTATCCAATCAAAAAGCTTATAAGATGAAGTATACACATTTGTTTTTGTTCAAACTTATCAAATGAAGTATATATCCTTGAGTTTGTTTAACTACTCTACTTATATTTATGAGGCTAAATGAGACACTTGTGTTTGATGAGAACTTACGCTTATACAAAAAATATGTTTTACGCTTTATTGTCTAAACATAAAATGAAAATCTAACAAAAAGTTATGTTGAATTATCTGCCAAAACTATTAATAGAATTATAAGCGAAAATCTAAGAGAGGAAATGAAATAGCTAAGGAACAAGCAACAAAATTCATGTTGAATAGTAGATTTTCTATAGTCATACAATCAATTCAACTCAACAATTCATACATTTTCATGGAGTAAATCATGCTTTGGTAACCAAATAGTATGCTAAACATGTATTGGATAAACTTATAGTATCAATAAGCATTTAAGAATAAATAATAAGAAGAATGAATCCCATCTTCAATTCTTAATGCACATTTTGGTATTATAAAACCTTAAAAACAATGATTATATTCAAAATAGGAATTCAAGACAAAAAGAATATAAGAACATAACAAATGAAATATGACAACTAATAAAGTAAGGATATCCAAATAGAATGGAATAGAATAATAGAAATAAAATAAAAACCAGTAAACAAGATAACAATTAGAAAAAGGAAAAAAAAACACTTATGAAATAGAAAAAACTTTGGTGATTGAATTAAACTTAAATTTTATTTCTTAAAAAACATTTTTTTTATTTATTGAAATTAACACAATAGTTTTTATTCATGTCTTCATCAGAAAAATATAGCATGTTAGTTGAACAAGTGGCTATCAGCTTAAATACAAGAAAGAACATAAACAAATTCTAAAAAATAAAAATTTCTAAAAGATCTATTTAAAATCTTCCTTCTTTATCCATTTAAAATTATATTTCTAAAAATCCATATCATGCGTAATCATATTATTGATTGATACATTTTCAAACTTCAAAATACATATTAATTAGACTAAAACTCATAGTGGGGTACACAAACGTCATTGAATTTTAGAGAGTTCAATAAAACCCTAACTTAACACAATTGCTGCACAGGCTTTAAGCACTTTCAACCAAAAATTTCTTCTAGACGTTAGGGAAACTTTCTTAACAAAATTAATTAGTAAACAATTCATTTTTGTTCATTATTTCAAAGAAATTTGACACTACAGTCATCAAAAACGATGACATCTTTTCACGCAAATCCTTAGTTGTGAAGACTAAAAAAAAGATCATTTCATCATTGCTTATCATGCACTTAATTTACGACTTTAATGGAAAATGTACACACATCACTAATCGTTCTTAGTAAAATAATTATGGATAAAACATTCCTTTTCAAACATTTAAACTCAGATTCAATCTCTTTAGAATTCCGTTTTTTTGTCGTCCTATTTTGGAACGCACAATTCTATTCTTTTAAGTAATTTAGGCAAAGACTTTATAAAAAAAAAAGTAATAATTTCAATTATGAAAGATCAAAGCAATTTATTTTAAGAGTAAAAAGACAATTTTCTTACAATAACTAAAATCCAATTTCATATAAAAAAAGAAAACCAAAATTAAATTCTTTATAAATTAAATTAAAAATTAACTGTATTTTTAATTCTTAAATCTGGACGTGAAATTAGAATTCGTGTATCACTAACTTTTGATACATATTAATTTTCAAATACTAAAAATGAATGGACATAATTATTTTAATTCAATTTCGAATATCAAATAATAAAACAACTCAAATATAAAAAATATTTAACACATTAAAATAACTATTTCATCCGATCAAGATTTTGGAAAAAAAAAATTCTAATTTTAACTCAAACATCATTTTCTAATATACTAATAGTTCATATTGTCAAAAAGCGAAACTAAAAATAATTTAAGTATACCTTTAAAATTGTAAAGAAATATTGAAGTTTAAAATAGAGAATATCTTAAATGTGTTTATTCATATGTAACACTACTATTACTATGCTAACGAACTTTACTGTAGAACAAGCCCATATATGATAAATTAACTTTATAAATTAATTTATGCTTTTTTTTCCTTCTAAAAATACTTATAAAAAATAATAAATGTTAGACAAATATAAAAAAAAAAAAGTGTTTTTTGTGATAAGTACGTCTGCTAATTTTCGAAGGTGACAACATTATGTCCATCGTTTATCTCATCCGCAGACCATTCAACTTATATTTATGATAAGATAGGATTCAATCAATCTACTTAATAAATTTTGAATAATAAATTATATTCCACATAATTTTTTAAGACTTATTATATTACATTAAATAAAAAATAGAATTTATAACATAAAAATTATAGTCTCTCTCCTTTATCCTTTCCGCACCATTTTGTCTCTTTCTTTGGTTCTCTCTTTCTCCTCTCCGATATGTATAATTATTTATTATGTTTTTATCTACAAAATAGAAACGTCTTTTTATTTGTAGTTTTTCTAAAATTCTCTCACAACTTTTAATCTTATAAAAAAAATTATCTAGGCTAGTTTGTTCTAATCCTTTTAATATAGATTAAAATACTCCCTTCATCTATGTTTTTGTTGAAAAATCTCAAATAGGTCCTAAGATATTTTATTTTGTCTCAATTAGGTCTATATTTTTGAAAATGTGTAACAATTAGGTTCATTCCATTCGTATGGTGTTAACGGTGTTATAATATGTCACGTGTCAGCTTCTCATTTTTTTTTTTTGAGTTTTTTTTGAATTTTTTTGAATTTTTTTTTTTTAATTTTTTTAAAATTTAAATTTTTTTTTTGAAAATTATTCATGCCACATGTCACATCAATATTGTGCCACGTGTCAAGTCAGTAAGGTGACATGTGTCAAGTCATTATTTGAATCTCAATTTGGTCCATATATTTGTTATTTTAATTATATTTCAGTCCATTTTTCTTTTAATTTTCAATTTCATCCTTTCCAAATTGAGATCAAATTTAACTTTTATATAAATTTTATAATGATATTTTTATTAAGCATTTTAATAATATTAAGTTTATTTTATATTTTGTTTTAAAATTTTAAAATATTTATTTTAACTTGTTAGAAAATTGTTTTAAATAATTTATATACAAATGTTAGAGTTGGTTTAAAAATAACAATTTTATAAATTTAAATATAAAATTTTAAAACAATTTTGTAAAAAGTTAAAATAAATATATTTAAATTTTTTTTAAAAAAATAGACTGAAATGTAATAAAAATAACAAATATATGGACCAAATAGAGATTCAGACAATGATTTGACACGTGTCACCTTATTGACTTGACACGTGGCACAATACTGACGTGACACGTGGCATACATAATTTTCAAAACAAAAAAATAAAAAATTTAAAAAAATCAAAAAAATTCAAAAAAATGTGGAACTGACATGTGGCACATCCTTAACACTGTTAACTCTATACTAACGAAATGAGTCTAATTGTTACACATTTTCAAAAATATGAACCTAATTGAGACTAAAAAAATCTTAGGACCTATTTGTGATTTTTCAACAAAAACATGGACCAAAGGAGTATTTTAACCTTTTAATATATCATTTCTTTCTAGGTTTTGTAAAATTTTGTTCATATAAATTAGTCCTTTTTAATAAGACTAAAATTTTAATTTTTTAATACCATATGATTTTCACCACCAAATGCAAGTTATGAATCACCCCAATGATTCCAACATAATAGCCAACCTTTTCTGAGATATTATGTTTAATTGGTGTTAGGAATGATACGTTGGTTTAATGGGGAAGGGAGAGAATGACTTATCCGATAAAAAAAAATCCTATGTGAAAAGTCAATATATTGATGTTGCCAAATATTTTTTAAGTTTTATATGTTCTTTGTAAAACTTTTATTTTGTAAAATTTATTATCTTAACAACGAGTATTCATAGTTTTTCTTATAATCTTTTAAATAACTTTTCGTTATAGTCAAGAAAGTAACTCTGAAGACTAAAAAAGTCAAAAGTAACTGTTTGTTTTTTATGTAACATCTCATTTTACTTGTATAAAACTAATAAAATAAAATATTTCATAATAATATTCAAAGACATATTAAAAAAATAATAAGTATATTAATATAGTCCTTTAAGAGTTCAGACTATAAAAATATACCATTTATACAAACCAACTAAAACCAACCAAACGTTATACACAGGTTAACCACTTACTACAACTCCCAAAAACCTTCCACTAACCTAATCGATGGTTATTCATACTCCAGAGGTGTCTATAAACCTGCAACCTTATTTGCTCCCACTGAATAGGTGATCATTGCAAAAGAAAGACAAACAACACAAGACACAAAGTGCAAGGGTAAGCTAGTTTATAAAAGAAATAATCATATAACGATTAAACTTATTACATCATAAAATAACATATTTCAAACATTCATAAAAAAAAATACTAAACATATAGCTTCAGACTCTCTAAACTCAATTATCTGGATCTATGCATTGCCTTAAAGATAAGAAGTTGTGCACCTGTCATAAAAGTTGATTGCGACAAAGGCCCTAGCTCTACTTGACCTAACCAACATGAATCAATTTTCTCTATACAGGGTAAGTTACTTATGGCATCGCCAGATTAGTGGTCTCACCCTAATCCCGCCATAAGAATCTCCTAGGCCATGAATTCTATATGAGTTTGTAAACTTAGTAAAGTATAGGATAACTTCTGAACAACACATATCTCTAGCCAATGCATAACATTCAACTAACAAGGATTTTCACTTCTTCCTTAGAGGCACAACCCTTATACAACAAGCAATTCAAATAAACTTTTCTCGTTCCATTGCATCAAAATTCATTTTCATTCTCCTAAAACCATCACACTTCCTTAGGACACAATTCACAACCATATACATCCTTACTCATATTTTCATATTCACATATTTTACAAAACATACCAAGTCAAGTCTCAAAATACCAACATTATCCATGCATAGTTTCATACATATTTTTTAAATTAACTCAATCAATCACATGTTTAAAGTAAGGAATTAAAATTCTACAACATTCTCACTTAAGCTAAATTTCTCTTGCTTGAGCTAAAAGGCTCTCACTTAAGCTAAAAATTCTCTCTTGAGTGACAGGAGCTCTCGCTCAAGCTAGACAACTCGAACAGAGAGCATAATGACATTTTGCTATTCTTGCTTAAGCTAGATTTCTGTCGCTTGTGCGAGACTGATCTCGCTTAAGCTAGAATAGTAGATTTTCACTTATTCCAGCATGCGAAAACCAAAAATCCCAAACCAAAAACAACACAACCACTCCAATTCAGTACACTCATCAATCCAACACATCAAGATGCAATCAAATACCATGATAAACAATTTATTTTGAAATCTAAAAGAAGAACCTAACTTCCTTTACCTCAAACGTAGACCAAAACTAAGATAATGAAGAATCCCTACGATGATTTTTAAGCTCTAAAACCCAATTCAACTCGAATGAAGAAATCGTTCGGGTGAATTCAAAGAGAACTCCGCCACAAACTCAAATCTGCCCTCTGATTCAAGAAAGGATGAAGATTAAGATGAGAAGGACAATGTTTTTGAGTTTGAAAGAAAAAGAGGGACATACGTTCTTTTTTAAACTAAGGCAGCTGAGATGAGTTTTAAAAGAAAATGAGTTTTACATCCGACAATAAAAACATACTAAACACATAAAAATGATTAAACTTTTAAAAACAAAACATAAAATCATAAAAATATAAAAAGTTATGATAGACTTTTTAGACTTTTCACACCATGACACTTTTTAAATAACAAAGTTAATAGATTAATATTAAATAAAATATAATAAAATATTTGTTCATTTATTCTAATATATTAAGTTCTTTAAATATGTAAATTTAAATAAGATTTAAATATTTATAAATATATTTTATTATCATAAAAATTGAATAATTAAAACAAAAGTATTAAATTAATTGGATTAGTCCTTTTTAATAAGACTAAAATTTTAGTTTTTTAATACCATATGATTTTCACCAGATGCAAGTTATGAATCACCCTTATGATTCCAACATAATAGCCAACCTTTTATGAGATATTATGTTTAATTGGTGTTAGGAATGGTAAGGCGGTTTAATGGTCAAATAGAAGGGAAGGGAGAGAATAACTTATTCGATAAAAAAATCCTATGTGAAAAGTCAATATATTAATGTTGCCAAATATTTTTTAAGTTTTATATGTTCTTTGTAAAACTTTTTTATTTTGTAAAATTTATTATCTTAACAACGAGTGTTCATAGTTTTTCTTAAAATCTTTTAAATAACTTTTCATTATAGTCAAGAAAGTAATTGTGAAGACTAAAAAAGTCAAAAGTAATTGTTTGTTTTCGATGTAACATCTCATTTTACTAGTATAAAACTAATAAAATAAAATATTTCATAATAATATTCAAAGACAAATTAAAACAATAATAATATATTAATATAGTCCTTTAAGAATTCAGACTATAAAAATATACCATTTATACAAACCAACCAAACTTCTTGGTTAAATTTGATGATATCCAAAAGACAGTGTTTAGTTCCAAGTACGGGCATTATGAGTTTGTGGTGATCACCCTTTTGTGTGACAAATACCCCTTGATAATGTTAATTTTTACCAGTATCTTAGTCATATTTCATTAACAAAACAAACTCTTCTTTAGCTTTTAAGCTTTGTAATCTTCAATTTTATCTTGCTTTTGTAAATAATTGCATTTAAGATTACATTGATCTAATTATACCACTAATCCCCATTTTTGTGTCTAATTTAGGGACATGAAGCTTTTGCCTTAAACCAAATAAGTTGGCAACCCAAAGAAGCAAGAAAAAAAAGGAGATCATCAAGTTCAGCTAGAATTGAGTGCCACCTCCTTGCTACTGGGCGCCAACATTACAAAGATTATGATTTGAACCCTGCATCCACTGTTGAGCGCCTAAAAATTAGTTTTGAGCACCTTTGATTGCAAAATATATCAATAAGTGGTTCAAAGGCTGCGTTGAAAGACACTCGGTTCGCAAAGCATAACGCTCAATAGTGGAGGACGTGTGTTGAGCAATACTTGTGTTGATGTGGCAACTGTGCCCTATTTCTTCTTGGTTTCACGAAGGGAAGCGATATTTAGATGTTTGGAGCACAAAAAACACTTCTTGGAAAGCTTGGAGGTTTGTTGGGGCTTATGGGAGCAATCTTTTCTTCCTTGTTGTATCTCCATCTTCTTCCTCTTCTCAACTTATTAAACCAAAACTCAGATTTTCTCGTCCACCAATATACAACCTATTACAACATCATATCTTCGAGGAAAAATATTTTCTCATAGACCTTACCCAACTCTTGTAAAGGTAAGCAGGCCAAGTTGACTTTGAACCTACATTCCTATACCACTATAAACACTTAACACAACTCACCCAAATTAACTTAACCATTTTCTCATTTATAAAAACCTTTATACCATGCCACCCCGGTCTCATAACCTATATGAGACGAGCACACACTCAACCATGGTCTTAGGGATTCTAATACTTTCACGAATCTGTCCGCTAGTGGTTTGACTCTATGAACCTCTCCGCTCGTAGTCCAACACTAAAAACCTCTCTACTCGTAGTTCAACACACGTGAACACACCTGTTATGAACCTTCCCGCTCATAACAACCTCAAGTGTGAGCATAGAACATACGAACCTCCCCGCTCGTATCACCACATAAGAGTACATCCAATACGAACCTCCCCGTCCATATTAATCACGCATTTCCAACTCCATTACAAACCTCCTCACTTATAATCCATGAAAGCACATCCCAAACCAAAAACCATCACGACGCAACACACAAAACCCAACACAAACGCACACTACCATTGCACTATCGCCTGGTGCAGCCTAAACGTCGTCGGGCGAAGTCACAATGCAGACCGCCTGCTGGTATTAACCCACTGTCGACGCCACACGTTGTAGGATACCCCTGTTGGTAGCTATCGCTTGGCAGTCCAATCCGCACCGCTAGGCGCTACACCAATATGCGGTTTTACTGGTTTAATCACTACATAATCCATGTTTTTACCACACCAATTATCATAGGCACATGTTCAAAATTACCAAATATCTTCTATTTACAATTCAATATACCTCAAAATACATCACCAATTCATATGCCCCAATCATGTATAAGCACTCATGCATTCACAATTATCACAACAAAATATCAATACACTACAACCATGAAAAATTGACAATCATGCGTAATGCATATCTCCAACTACAGACATCAAAACTAAGACGTAGAGACCATCTTTAGTTCTTCCTTGAAGAAAGATCTCCTGAGTTCCCTATCGTTTGACATTGCAAAAATTAGGGTAGAATTTGAAGAATACGTTGTTATCTTTCGCAAACTAAGATACGCTTAACAAATTCTTGGTAATGGTTGGCACATGTAAAAAATTGCATAAGAGAAAATGTGGTGAATTAATAGAGGAAGACAAGAAAGTTGAACTAGAGTTATGTATTGGCAAACCTGCTCCATTGCTAAGAGTAATTTGTTCATTACCAGTATAAGAAGATTTTGAGGAAAATTTGGAAGGATCATTAGTGATATGATAGGAAGCTTCGTTGTCCGGATACTATACCGGATCAATCAAGGTGCTAGTAGATAAAAGTTGATTTGTTTGGGCTATCGAAAAATATGACGTTTGAGAGTTATGTGCCTAAGGAGGAGGTTGATAATCTTCTTTGAATATGTGTCAGCATTTAGGAGCATTGTGTCCTGGTTTATGACAGATCTAACATTGTATCTTGGTGAAAGAATTATCTGCTTGTGAAGACCATTGTGTTCGTGTAGGGTTACGAGAGTTGAAAGATTTACCACCATGAGTAGATTGATTTGTTCTTGAAGAACGGTCCAAACGATGGTTGGATCTTCCACGAGCGTTGTTCTGTTCCAAGAATTAACGACAACATTGGCTTAAGGCAAGGAATTGTGAAAACAATGTTTCTCCATGCATTCTTCTTAAGCTAACAATAGAGCCTCAATCTCATCAATTGTATACAGATCAAGGCGAGAGAGTATAGATGTGACAAACGAATCGTACTCATCGGGCAACCATCCAATATGGCCTTGATGTGATCTTCCTCAGTAATGGGTGTACATATGGCAGCAAATCTGTTACACGCTTGACGTTAAGAACGTAGGCATCAACTGACCGACCACGCTTCAGAATTTTAAGTTGAAGCTTGAGCTTTTTAATCTTTGCACAAGATTGAGTGGCATAGTAAATCTTGAGCTTCTTCCATATTTGGGCTGAAGTTGTGAGACCCACCATCTTGGTTAGAAGCATGGGTTTCATAGATGAAAGAAGCCAAGCCACAATTAAACTATCTTGTCGACGATATTTGAGGAATCTTGGATTGATAACATTGGAGACTTGATCTTCTTGAGTGAGATATTATGGAGGTGATGCAGAGCCATAAAGAAACTCTAAAAGTTTGAGGCCGATGATTGTTGCTTGAACTTGTTGTTCCCAAGTTAGGAAATTCTCTTCACCTAGTTTAAAATGGATGGGGGTAGAGAATACATGAGGTGTGGCGGAAGAATAAGCAGGAGTGGTGGCAAGAGTGGTGGTGGAGGATGATGAGGAACTTTCAGAAGCCATGGTCTAGTTTAGGCTCTGGATACCATGTTAGGATCATGTGAAGAGAGGAAACGAAAGAAAGCTTTTGTATATTATGAATGTGTTTATAACCATTACAAGGGAAGCTTATATAAGCAAAGACATATGCATATAGAAACATGCAGAATGTAAAACTAACTTATAACTAATCTGGTAGATTTAATAACTGATATATTATCTAACACACACACACACACACACACACACACACACACACACACACACACACACACACACACACACACACACACACACACACACACATATATATATATATATATATATATATATATATATATATATATATATATATATATTCAAAACATAATTTTTTATTTTATTGTTTAAGTAGAAAGAATTCATCAAAGAACGATATTTTCGTTGTCTCAAATCGACATTAAGGTATTATCAATTTTTTAAACATAATTGTCATGGAACTACACAAACTTAATAATGAGTGGTTAAATTCTTGGTTGAGTTTTTGGTGATGTTCTTCTACTGTGCTTTTAAACTACATTGATTTTGAGAGTGTTAGATGTTTGGTGGTGTTTTTCTACTTTATTTTTAAATTACATTGGTTTTGAGCCTTTGTTAATTTTTCTTTGGTATCCTTCTGCTATACTTTAAATTACATTGGTAGACAAAATACTATACTCAAAATTTATATATTTAATTACTAACACCAATTCAATAAAAAATAAACACAAAATTTAATGTAGGTATAATTATAAAGATGTTACAGAGATTAGAAGGATTGCTCATAGTTTTTTAATATTCTTAAACTCATCAATAATTGAATCAAAATTAAAATATTTAGCTATTTTTATTTTCAATGTAAATAACCATATTATTTGCAAAATATTCATCTTTCATTTTATTAATGTGCATAGATTGATTCAAAAGCTTTCATTTCATTGTTATGCGATGAACAACCATATTGTCATGTTTCCATCTACCCTTCATCTACTCAGTAGTTTCTCTTTTATCACTTTTAAAATATGAATTTACTATTTTATTTTTCATCAATATTTAAAAAGAAGGTTAAGACTAAAAAATAATTTATCATAATCTAATAAAGAATCGAGATAAATAATTACAAAAAAAAGCCTATAATTATCTCACTATTAAAAATCGACTATGATAAACCACATAATACATTACTTTTTCTTCTATATTCATAAAAATGAATATAATGATTAAAAAATAGTATTAAATATTAAACAAATATTTCACTATCAAGTGAAACAAAAGAGAGTTGTCTTTTTTTCTTTAAGAATGAAAGGATATATTAAAATGAGGACAAAAATGATGAGTGTGTCTAACCTTTTTTTTTTCAGTAACAAGATAGAACATATAAGTCAAAGAAATGAGTACAAAATGAAAAAAACTCAAAAGACAAATAGAGAGTAAATAAAAAATATATTAATAATTGTTTTTCTTTATTATATTATATTATATTTTTTATTGTTTATTCACATTAAATATTTTACTTAATAAAAAAATAAAAATATACCTAATTTGATTTTCATTAATTACTACTACCTAATTTGAAAAGATATATGTAATTTAAAGAATTTAAAAATACCTATCATTTAAAAAAAATATTAAATTACATATAATTTAAAAAAAAATCAAAAAGTTTGCGGGGCCATGACCCCCTTGTCTCTTATATCCTTCGCTGTCAACGAGTGGTTCCTTGGAGTATTAGCGGGAGATGTCATCAATCAACGGCAGACCTTTGAAGGGACATAGGGGGCCATGCCCCCCCAAAAATTTTATATCTACATAATTTAATTAATATATAAATTTAAATATATATTTAAAAATTAATATTTTTAATATATTTGATATTTTTAATTTTTTTATATATCTATGTTTAGTATATTTCTATTCTTTTTTTTTTCACATTTTCAATTTTACTTTTTTAATATTTTAAAAAATAAAACTAATTATTTTATTAACATTATCTTTTAAGTGATCACTTATTTAATTTAACCATTTTTTATTGGACTGTTTTTATTTGAAATTTAACCATTATAAATGAAAATTAATTATAGTATAATTATAAAAATTATTTGTATTTATTTTATAATTATAATGATAACAATAATTATAATTTTATTACTTTTTATTATCTTAAAAAAAGTAAATACAATGTTTTTACTGGTTTATATAAATATTTTGAAATTACTCTTTTGATTTTTATTTTCGTTAAAAAATGTGAAGTTAGTCCTCCAACTTTTCTTAGTCCCAATTTGATCTCGGTTTTTGAAAACATGATGCAATTTGGTCCTTTTACGTTAAATTTTCTGAATCAGATAAAGGTTTTTTAATCAAAATTGCAGTTGTGAATAAGGATGATTTTATTTGTTGGTGTAACTAACATAATCTTAGTGTCAGTCATGATGAAAAATCCTCGCTCCGCTTCAAGAAATTTAACAAAAATAACCAAATTGTATCAATTTTTAAAAAATTGGACTAAATTGAGACTAAAAAAAACTAGACGACCAACTTGACATTTTTTAACAAAAAATGAACCAAAAGAGTAATTCAACCAAAATTTTGGCACCCCAAAAATATTGGTGGAAGATCCACCACTGTCGTTGATACTTACATTTTTGTAAACATATACAATTTGAAATTTCTCATGTTTTTCATGAGGAAAATCATTGTTAGCTAATTTAGCTTTAATTCATAAAGAACAATACAAGTGGTTTAATGTTTTATCTCTATGTATTTATTTAGATTTTTTTCATAATATGTATAATTTACCTATGTTTCGTGCGGTGCAACTTTTATCCTGGGTTTGATGTGGTTTCCCCATATTTTGTATCGCTTCAATTCTTCTTTTTAATAAATTTTCATGTGATCGACAAATAATTGATAAATTTTGAAGTATCATCACAGTTGAGAATTCAAAATTGACAAGTTGATAATGATATCTAAGATGACCTTATTTAGAGAGAAAACCTAACACATTATTCAATTTAATTTGTTAACAATAAAGTGTTTCTACATGTTGGTGTTTAATTCTTGTGAGATTTTGTTATATTTTTTTGAGCGCAATTCATCGCATAGTTTTTCTTAACACTCTTCATCATAATTGACTTTTGCTTAATTTTTTAGCTATAGAATTGGCATGAATTTTTTAGAAAAAAAAATTCTTTTGAAATTGATTGTTGCAAATTTTATTTCCTTTCAAATTCCTTAATTTTTTTGCCAAATTACTTATGGTTTTTTTTTTTCTTTTGTTTTCACGCACCACAAACACGACTTAAAGTTGAACCTCACGTTAGTTATTCATTTTATTGCAATCCAAAATCACGTTTCTTCGTGGATGAGCTTCTTTCAAGATAAATTTATCTTTTCGTGAGTGAATAAATCTGTTTATGTTAAGTTTAATTTAAAAATATTTAAAATTGTAAAAATCAATGATAGTAATATTCGCATAATAATAAAAAGAGGTAATAATACATGATGAAGGGCATTATAATTGTCATTTACGGAGTCTATATTACCAAAATTAGCAGCATTCTCAAATTCATATGTTCGTTAAAAATTAATTTTAATGTAAAGTTTTTATTTGACAATAGTTGTATTCTGTTAACTGATGAAAACCATTGATGTGATTTTTAAGGTAATTATTATGAAAATAACAAACGTATTATGTTGCAGTTTATTATTAAATAAAAAACATTCTTATTTTAGAATTTCAGCGCATAAACTATCTTCTTTTTTATTTTATTTTAAAATTAGTTATTATAAAAATAAATACATAAATAATTGATGATTAGATAATCGTATGAGTATTTTAATAATTACTTGAAATATATTAGTATAGACAGAAATTCTATATTATCAACTAATTATTAGTCATTTTATATCTCAAGTAATATAAAAAATAACAATCTTATCTCATTCATATATCTATATACTTTGCAAAAAAATAATTACTTGATTATGTGAAACATTTAGCAGAGATAACTTTATCTTCTGTATAATTCAATCTGTTAGGATGAGTTAAAAATAAATTATCAACAAATTTTCAATATTTATAAAACAGAAACGTAGACATAAAATTGTGATAAAATTCAATATAGAAATAAATAAAACTCATTCCTATTGGTGCAACTAACTTTCCTGTTTTCTCAGTTTGTTTTAAATATTGAGTTAACAAAATTATTATATATTTTCACACCTAATGTAATTCTAAACTTATCAATCAATAAAAGAACTAACCGGGTTTTAAGGTAGTTGTTAGTAAAAATCCAAAACCATTTATTATTTATTCTTAAATATTTAATTTAAAAAAATAATATATATATATATATATATATATATATATTATATATATATATATATATATATATATAAATATATATATATATATTTGTTGCTGCCTTTTTTTGTTAGCTTTGGAAAAGATAGTGATTAAAGAAATGTTGTCTGCCTCAGCATTGGATCATTCACACACGTTTTGCACTTTTCCCTCTCTCTTTCTTTCTCTCTCTAAATGCTTTCTTTCTCTCTCAGACTCTGAAACTCTTTTCTCTATTTTATTTTAAGGCCAGAGAGGAAGAACATCACCACCAACAGCAGCAGCAGAAAAAGGTGAAAATTTTCTATTGAATTCACTTGAAAATTCTCCTTTTTTTTTCAACCCCATCTTTCCTTTTCCTTAATCCTTTCTTCTTTTTGGACGAAGAAATTCGGGTAATCATAATGGACCGGAATTGAAACTGTATGTACTATTTGATTTTGTTTTTGTGGGGGTGATCATCGAGATGCTCAGAAATTGAGAACATGGGTTCATTGGAATTTTGATTCAATCTAAAAAAAAAAAACTTCTGTTTTTTCATTGTTGTTGTTGAACAAATTAATTGGAAATTTTATTGAAAAGGGTTTGCTTGTTTTATTTTATTCTTTTGATTTTTTTTTCTTTTGGTTCACTGTTGGTTTGTTGTGTTAGAGCTAATTTTGAGCGCTGAAATATCGGGAATATGGGTATTTTGTTTTTTATTAATTTATTTTAATTTATTTCTTGGTGATTATTATGCGGTGTGGTGAAACTGTGTTCTTTATTAATGAAGCGACACCCTCTTTTTGGGGATGAAATTATGGGTGATTTAGTTACAATTAAAAACCAAAACAACTAATATTTTGTTGTTGTTGAGGACTTTCATCTCAAGACTGAGTTTGTTAGTTGATTCTTCTGTGATCAATTGTTAAATGAAGTTACTTTGCAGTTTACTTCACGTTGTTTTCTGTTGATCATCTTCTAATATGTATTGTTTCCTCTTTTTCTTTTCCCTGTTTTGAATTGTTCATTTTAGCTGAATATTATTTTTAATGATTCAGATTTTGGGGTTCATTGAGAGTACTAGTACCCTAATTGAATAGCTTTAACGTGTGTTAATATGGGTATGGTTTGATTCTCTAATCAAGCTTTGTCTAGAATTTGGATTCTCGAGTTTGTAGTGTTGTCTCTATGTTGCGCCTGTTTTTAGTGTTGTGTCTGTGTTGTGCCTTCGTAATACAGACATTGATTTTGATGTTTTAAAATATATTAAAAATTGTTTAATATACCAACTTTAGTGTATTTTGAAGGCTCTACAGAGGAATAACACCAAAATACTTGCAAAGTTTGTCTTTTATGTCTTTTATGTCTTTTATGTTCCCAGTTCTACTCTTTAGTAGAACCAAAACTAATCATATTTTTAACCTTATTTGCTGTTGTTAAATATTATGTTTAATCTGTTTCGTTCTTCGGTGTTTATTTGACAGTACCAATTTGAGATTGAACAGTATCCTATTCTCTCAGGATCTCCCTGTCTTTTGTATTCTATATAAAACAAAGTATTGGTATTTTTTCCTTGGTGATTAGAAAACCTGTATTGATACATAAGCACACTATCATGGTTGAAGATAGTAGTACAAAGCCATTGCAGTAACTCTTCCAGTAGTCAAATTAGACATACCGTTGTAAGTTTGTGGTTGAAGCTCTAAAACATGTTTTCATGGTTTGTAACAGTCTGCTTGGAATATCCAATAATTTAATTTAGCTTCTTGCTAGAAGTATTGACTGTATGGCAAATTCTTGTTGCTGATTTTCTTAAATGTTGATCATTTGAGTGTAGAGCGTTTTAATTATCAGGCGGATTACGTTCATGTATTCTGTTGTACTTGCTTTTCTCATTTTTTAACACCCCAAATCTAATTTGACTGCTTTATATTCTTTTTATAAGAATTATTCAATAAATGTGATTTGTTGTGGCTCAAATTCCCAAAGGAAGTGTCTGATTGAGCATGCAAAATCTTACTTAATTGGCTTATCTTTGTCAAGCAATATATTTTATAAAGGAATGCCAGTAAGGTGAAACAGGCATGGATTTTGGATAGACTTATAACTAAATAGAATAATGCAACAATTGGCCCTTTGCTTGAAATTGTTTGTCAAAGGATTCTTACATGCTATCTGTGATGGGTTTATTTCAATTTACCAGAAGGAACTGTTCCTTATCCATTCTATGAACATTTAACAATGACATTTCTTTTATTATGGTCGCTGATTTAATGCCTATTGTTCAAGTTTTTCTTTCAAACTATGTTATTATTGCTTTGTCCATGGTCATGATATTATTTAGTCTGTTGGCCCTGTTGGTGTTCAATTATCTGATAACTACTATGTCACGTCAATTGTTGCAGATTTGGCGGTAATAAGAAATTGATGGATGAGTATTCTGGTAGAAGAGGTGTGGATGGGGTGGCAGTCCCTAGAAAGGGGATGAACCATGTATTTAGAGATACTGCTAATACTAGAGAACGAACAGGTCAAGTTTGCAGCAAATTGGGTTGCAGTAGTAGAGCCAATATTCCCAAAGTTGCTCAAGCCAGATCTTCTGAAAAGGGTAAATCTGTGAGGCCTGTATTCCAGTCTTCTTCAAGTAGCAAGGATGAAATTGGAAGTTCCTCTAGATCTACTAGTAACCCAGCAAAACGAACTACGGAACCTCAGAAAGTATTTCCCTCTCAGTTTGAGGCAGATTCACCTGAGAGTAGTAGTGTACAGGATGAACCAGAATCTTCAGAGCTCATCCCTCCATCAGAGGAAATTCAGAGAGGGGCTAAATCCAGGGGGCCAAGTTCAGAGTCTAGTAATGCAAGACTGATGGAAGTAGGAAGCTCCAGTACAGTATCAAATACTAGATCTCAAAGGAATTTAAATCAAAGACCTGGATTGCGTGGACAAGAAATCAAAAGCACTGGTCCAGTGATACATGCTGTTTCAAGCCGGTATGGATTGAGGAACATCAGATGCAACACTATATCTTATGTTATCCCATCTAGTTGTTCATCATCAGATTCAAGTCATAATAGAAGGAAGGATACAACAAAAAAGAGAGACGGTGAAGGGGAAAGTAGTTCCACTGTCAGAGGGAAGAATGTCATTGGATCTTCATCGGAAGGACGGAGTTCTGGCTCCAGAAATGGCATATCTATATCTGATTCAAGAAGAACAAGAAATACATTTTCTCACCGGAATACCAGTTTGGCACCAGTAAGAACTCAAAGATCACTTAGTGGTCATGTCAGGGCAAGGATTTCTAGCCAAGGAAATGAAAACCCTTTGGCAACCAGTGAGTTCCCTCATTTTGGTGATGTTAATCCTCACGGCATTTCATGTCAGATTTCTATGGAGACTCCTTTAACTTGCTCAAGCTCTTGTGATTCACCAGGCAATAGCAGTGAGGATTTACCTCTGTCTCCTCCTGCAGAAGATGACATAACTGATTCTCTAAATGGGGACAGCTTTTGGCATTACAATATGTCCAGTATTGAAGGGGTAATTTTTTGGTTTGAACATGTGAGCACATATTCTAGTATTCCATGATGACATCAAAACTAAAGTACTATATTTTATTGTATGTAGGTATTGTTGGCCCTTGAGAGGATTGAACAAGGTGGAGAGCTAACCCGCGAGGTAATTCTTGACTAAAAGTTAACTCAACTTAGCTTCCCAGTTATCTAACAACTTTCATCTTCTGTCCTTGCAGCAAATTACCGACATCTACGAGAATGGATTAAACTTTTATGATCACCATAGAGACATGCGGTTGGATATTGATAACATGTCCTATGAGGTATTTTAATGTCATGTTTCTTATTTCCTTTTGTTGCATCAAACTTAGAATGATGGTTTGTGCTTTGTTGGCTGTACGGTACAACAGTTTTGGATAAAAATTTCTCAAGAATAATGCGTGTTCCTAAAAGTAATATTGGTGCTTAAAACCTTGGTCTAATTGATTATTATAGGTAGAATGTTAAGGTGGAAGGTTGGAAATGTAACTTTGTTGAGGGAGGTGGCTTTTAGAAGAGAGTGTTATCCTTAGGGATGTAGCACCCTTGGGATTAAAAATCTCGAAGTTTTATTTTTTTTAGTTTATCCATTGTCAATTCTTATCTCCAAAAGTTTCTGATTGATGACAGGAACTCTTAGCTCTGGAAGAGAGGATGGGAACTGTTAGCACAGCTCTATCGGAGGAAGCACTTGCAGAATCTCTTAAAAGAAGTATATATCAGTCTCCGCCTACATATGACACAGATGAGAATTGCAATCAGGACAAGGATGACATCAAATGCTGCATTTGCCAGGTATTTTTATAATATGTATCTCGATGCTCACATGGAAAACAACTCATCATCATGGTCTTAATGCATCTGTGTTACTGGGATTCAACTTGACAAATTTGAATTGATATCCAGATATATGGTTTCTAGCAGAACCAAACAGTCTGTTGATGAAGGGCTAGTCATGTTCTGTATCAAACTTAATTATACTAAAAAATTTGAAGTAACTATGGTCATGTCTCCTCTAACATTTCCATAAATGGAAAGACTAGCCACTAATGCTTTCAGACTCATAAACCTTAAAATTATCACATGTGTCATTCCTGCATACCAAATCCGTTATTTGAATGTCAAATAACCTAACTGTGTATACTTATCTACATCTCTTACCTTTTATATTTTTTAAAATAAAATCATATTAGGTATATCACTATGAACTTTGACATCTCAGTTATGCTGACATATACATTTTATATTTTTCACATACATAGTTTTCAATCAAAAAACAAAGGGGACAATCAAAAGTTATCCACTTTGGAGATACCAATAACATTTTCCTTTACATCTAGCTTCTACACTAAAGCCTTAGACCTTCCTGTCTAGGAGAGGATAAGCATTAAGAATTTTGTTTCCATTTCTCAAAAGAGGAACATGTAGATGTTTGGTGCAATGTATGGAAATTAAACTCTTTCATTTTATTGATTTGGATACATTTACTTAATATGCAGGAGGAATATGTTATTGGAGATGAAGTTGGGGACCTGCCATGCAATCATAGGTTTCATGTGGATTGTATACAGGAGTGGATGGGGCTGAAGAACTGGTGCCCTATTTGTAAATTATCTGCTGCACTGTCTAATAATTCATCTTCATCTCATTGATTGCATTGTTCCTTTTACTTTTCATTTTGTACAAAATACAGTTTCAGATTTCCTCTCTTTTTCCTATTCATCATATTTACATAGCCAATGTCTTCATCCGTACACTAATAAGCTAAGCCACTGGGTTGATGGACTTTGAAACTTCTTTATATGTTGCGGATGAAAATTCTCTCTTCTAATCTTCATCTTTATTTAAGGTTACCTAAACATGTTTTTAATCTTTCCAGAGAGTGGATTTTTCTCCCTTTTTTGTTCTTATAAAACTTGAAATTATTGTTTTTTTAGCATAATTTGTATGTGTTTTATTCGGCAAAATTGATTTGATAGTTCAGTTCGAAGTAAAAGTATATTATGCTAGGAAATCTTTATTTCAAAGTAGTTACGAGATTAAAAGGTGTTGTAACTTTAAAGTGTAATTAAAGAACAAAAATATGAACAGAAAATACACAAACAAGATCGAGATATTCCCATTATATATTATTATAAATGTGCATATGAAATTTTTTGTTGTATTTATGCACCAAAATCTAAAAATAGAATGACTCTCTTATGTTCTTTTGATTTCATTTTTCATAGAATAAAGAATATCGTTATTCTAGTCTTGAAATAGAACAATCATAAAATAAATTTCATGTATTAAGTTGTCCTAACATCTATTTATGAAACATCACTTTGTACATATTAACCAATGGATTAGATATTCACTAAAACGTTTATAGTTTGATTAATGGACTAGTGTGTTTTTAATTTAAAATGATGGATACAATTAATTAAGTTCAAGTGGAAGTGTCAAAATGTTTTGTCAAGTCCAACCTTATTTCAAGGTAAATTATCAAGTTCAATCTTCCATCGAACCAGTATATTTTGGCCTAAAATAAAAATTTATAATAATTTTAAATAGAAAAGCTAAAGAATAAAATGTACATCTATTTGAATTAAAGAATAAAAATTAAAGCACATTAATGGAATTAATTTTAATTTTAGAGATAATAAATCGATATAGAAACATTATATATTTTGAATAAAATAACATTATCTACACCATTTTAAGAAAATATAATTATTATACTAAAACCATCGATCTCCCAAAAAAAAGCCTAGAATAACCTAAAACGTGCCCTAAGTCTATTTGACTATGAAATTATTCAATTCGAATTATGTTAAAACTTTTACTGTTTAAACTTTGTTCTAATGGTTTTTCAAGCTTTTCGTGCAATGTATTTTGACACTTCAAAGCTGAATTAGTAAATGAAAACAAGAAAAAAGTTGAGAGAAAATCTATTTGGTAATATCTGTTATGAACTGACAATTAATTCATCAACGTTGAGATGTAAAATTTCAAGCGACTAATGTAGCGTTTCAGTAATTTTAATTAACAAAGAATACAAGTTACTCTCAATTAACAAACGTTCACGCTTTAAAGAAACGGAAGGACAAGAATTCCAATTCAGAAGTTGAACAAAAAGGTCCAAATGAATTCCATACACAGATAAAGTGCAGTGTTCTTTTCCACTTTTCAAGGACTTTGCACATTTCAATCAATTCAGGAGATCATTGGATTTTCAATACATTCCCAAGTTCCAAATTTGGTCTACGACAAAAATCCACTTTCAATCAGTCTGGCACATATTGTATGCAAAATTTCCCATGTATTTGCTTTGTATGAATGCAATGCCATCTGCCACAGCCACCATGAATATGTCTTCAAAGCTTCCCCTGCTACTTATAAGAACCTCCAAAACTTTGATGTTCATGCAGAAGAATGTCACGGTGATTGAAAGCACATAAGGTATTTACATGACTTTAGAAAGTTACAACAAGCAATATCAGATGAGTCGGTATCCACATGTATATATAAAATAGACATAAAAATAAACTGATGTTGATACTTTAAAAACCTTTGTAAACTCAGTAATCATCAGTATTTTGAAGACACAAAGGAACAGTACAAAAAATTCCAACAAAATTCCAAATTCGTATAAATGTTCAACATTTGATTCATATGTCTCACTGAAATTTGTCTACAGCCATTGTACATTGCAGTTATCACCATGCTAAACAAGTACATACAACAGTTTCATATTTCCTTTGGATTTTTCTTATTATTATACAAGAAATTTTATGTATATAATAAGAATTGTAAAAGCCAAGTAAAATCTTAACCCAGACAAGCAATTTGCTGCCCATTTATCAGATGGGTTTCAATGCCAACAGAACATCAGTTAAAAGTTGACTAGGAAGGATCACTACCTGATATAAGATCCAAAAAAGTTGAGGGGATTTGGTTCACTTTATAATTTCATTTATTCCATTGTTACAAAAGAAAGTCAACTCTGATCATTCTACTTTCTTTTTTCAAAATTTTGCTGGTATATGGTGAAAATACTACCATGAAAACAAAGTGGCATGAAAATAAACCAAATATGTGTCAAGAACTTTTTCAGTAATCAATCACAGATAAACATATCTAATTGATTCAGTGCTGAATCCACTTCAATATTCATATCAAAACACGTTAAACCCAGTGGCTCTTGCATCCTTCGTCTCAAACATGTTGACCGTTTTATTTTCCACCAACCTGTAAATCTGAACACATTACAACTTAATTATCTCTGCGTTTTTCAGTTGCTTGCCGCAATCACTGTAGAAAACCAAGGGCAAAAGGAAAATCATGGTTTAGAAATAAAAACAACGTAAAGTAGCCATTTTTTCTGATTTGCATCATTAACATAAGAAAATGGTAGAGATTCAAAATATTAACAGAAAATCCAGTCCATCCATGAGCAGCCTACACAACAAGCTATTTGCAGGTAACCTGTATCGATCTGTCTGACTTTTAACAAGTAACTTGCTAACTAAGCAATCACCATGATCTCTGGAACATGGTCTAAATATCTTCAGTTATATGATAGTTAGCACATAGTAACGTGAGTACAGAATTTTCCAGTAAACCCAGAGAATTGAATATATATATATATATATATATATATATATATATATATATATATATATATATATAGGCATCCAAGGTTCCCACAAGTTGTTGTTCTATTAAATTGGAATGCCCTTTAGGCTTTTAATTTTGAAACTAGTGAAACAATTCCAGATAACATATACCATAAGCCATAAAACTACTCAAATCTCAAACAGATAAAATATCTCAATATAATGCATATACCTCTGAAGATATTAAATGGATGTCAAAATTTGAAAGTCAGACATATGATTAAAAATTCATTTATTTTGACCAAAACTAATTAGAACTCAACTACAGGGTATATGAGCTATAGATCCACTTGATGAATAAAATTTAAAACAAAAATTACTGCAGGTAATGGTGAAATTTGGAGTCATGGTGTTCAAGCGTAAAACTGAAATGATCAAAGGAAATTTTAATTGACTTGTTATTAATATTGAATTTCAATCAATCCTCATATTCTAAAAATACATACAGAGCAACCGTTTGGTTCTTATACATGCTCTTAGTTCCTTGATCCCAGCTACGCAAAAGTGTTCCCGCAAAACATTCTGAGTCTTCTTTGTCATTGGCTGCAAAGCAAGCAAAAGCCTTGAGATCTCTACCAATAACAAACACAGCCAACACCAATGCTATTCATACAACACGGCAACCAATCCTGGGCTTCATTTGATATTACCCTAGGTTGCAGACAAATGAATCTCTGAACCATCCTAGCCTGCACAATAGCAGAGATAGGATGATTTGAAGATCAAAATCAGTATTTGATCCAGAAGGGCTACATTTCTCCATTTGGGGGGGTCATCTAGTTCACCCGGGCAATAGGAACAGAGCTAGTGTGCCAATGATCACCAGCTGTGACTGAGCCATCAGAACTAGAAGAAGCAGGGCCAACCTTTGCTTAAAACAACGTCGAAAGATGTCATTCCTCAAATGATCGCATAGAAATTTTCTCCAGTTGTACGGGCCAATCCTCTCCAAGTAGCTGTGGATTTAGCTCCATAGCAACTTTAAAATCATGTATAGATACCGAGTGTGGTGGTCCATGTCCAGCCTCAGGTTCTGCCAGCCCACTGGCATTCTGCACATGTAAATGATTATTTGGCCAGACACCATTAATGACCCTCCCCTGAATCTGCTGTTTCGAGACAGGGAGCTTCCTATGTTCATTTCCAGACCTAGCTCCCACTAAATTAACACAAGATCTGATCAACCTTTTCAAGTACACATCTAACATATTATTCAATGTATTTGCACATTCCATAGAAACACCTCCAAGACCCTGTACTGTGGCAATCTGTTCCATGCGCCTTCTCAATGTATCTGTATTAGATAACCTACCACTGTCGCAACACCTAACAAAATTACTAGTGCCATTCACTGGCATCGCTTTGCGGGCCCCACCAACACTTGTGGTGCAGTAGCGAATCCCAAGTGGTGCTACCAAAGGACTTCTAGAAAAAATGATGCGGTTTGATTGCTCCACTTCTTCCCCCTTTTCAATAACTGATGCATCGGTTGGTCCATTCCCATATATTCTTGGTTTCTTAGCAGGTCTCTGAAGAGCATCACCCATACCATTCTCAAGTAGCTCATCAACTACCTGAAGATGTTGTGTAGGTCTTTGATAATCACATGGAGTAAGAACATCATTCTCCATATCAACCTTACTACTGCTGTCTTCTGTAGGTGTGGATTGATGAGCAACAGAATCAACTTTTCCATTTGGTCCAAGAGGGCTCAGTCTATCTTTAAGCTTACGATCACGGCCGCCAGACCTTAACTTGCGTGGCGAAACCGGCACAACCCCATTGGACCAAATGGAAACATTCTGATTTTGGATGTTAACAAAACTATTTTCATGTCCATCCTCTCGACCAGATGCATGATGGACAAGTGTTCCAGTTTTTGGAGGACCTGTCAGTTGCTGGACTGGCGGTGGGGTCTTGGCTTGGCAAGCATTTTTCAAAATTGACTTTATGAAATGATTGTGTAACGGAAGATTCTCCCTGCCAAGTACCCGATAACATGACCTATCAAATTCAGTCTTGCTCAGCTTCTGACTCAGAAACCTGTTCAAGTAATAAAAGTACTGCTTTGACTTCTCCGCCCCAATCCTCTTCACAATCTGCGCTTTTAATTCGACCAAATTGATTCTTGAACTGAGTGGGGGTTGCATTTCTCAATCAATAGAATCATAAACTACCCAACAAATCAAAATACAACCCACCCACACATGAACAGCCTCAATAATCACAACAGCTACTTCTTCTTCCAAACAACCCAAACCCTCCCCTCCCCCATATCATTCAACCCCAAATCAGCAATCACAGCCTCTGCCAATCACAACAACCATACTCAGCACAGACCATCCGAACAACATTAAGCCCCCAACAGAAATAAACAAATCTCAACCCAAACACCGTTACCCTTAGCCCAAATTTCACTCACCACAAAATTCACACAATGCACACACAGTCAAATCTCAACTCCCCCGTCACCCAGAACCCTAGAGATCAAACTGGGACAAAACACTCCAAAACCAAATTCAATTCAACAAATTGAATTACAAATCAAAACCCTACGTTTGAACCACCACAAAGAGAGCCTTACCACACCACTTGCACCAATCTAAAAAACCCTCATTGCTTCCCCAAATTCCCAACACTGCACGAACTTTGAGTCCCGCGGAGATCACTGAATTAACAAAATTAGAGAAAGACAAACAAAAAACAGTAATATTAATAAAGTAATACGTAACAAAAAAATGGGTCAAAATTTTAAAATTACAAGGGAAAAACAAAAAAAGAAGTGGAAAAAGTTAAGGGTTTGAGGTTTATTGAAGAAAAACACAATAGGGTTTTATGCATTGATTAAGCTCTGACCTCAACATAGTTGGCGAATTTGCATAGAAATCTCGAACCTTAGTTGCTACTTTTCAATCTTTGAAACTTGATTATGGCCATGGCTCTTTTATTTTTTTTATTTTTTTTTTTTTTTACGATTTATATATTGAACTTTGCTCCGAGTGTGTTAGCTCGGTCGCTGGTAACAGTGGTTCTCTTCTTCTTTTGTTTTATTTATTTATATTTGTTTGTTTATTTATTTATTTTTCACTTCTCTTCTCTCTCTATTTCTATGTCTCACTCTTCTTTCTATTTGTTTTATTTAGGTTTGATTATTTTGGGATTCCAATGATAATAAATTTTCTTGTGATTTTAGGAAATTTGTCTTTTTTGTAATGTTTTGAGATTGAATATTTTATTTTGATGGGAGATATATTTTATTTTTCTTGGTGATTTATAGGATTTACTTTTTGGTGATTTGGAGAGAGAATAAAATAGGTATCACATATTACTGTAGAATCAGAATTTGAGTTAAAATATAAGATTTGATTTGTGATTAATTGAGGTCATTTAATTATAATACTATTTTCATTTTTTAAAAGATTGTGATAAATTTTGTAAGAATTAAAATATTTAATGATATAAAATATATGATTATATAACAAAAAATATAATTAATTGCAAGCAGACTACACTTTTTTTTTTTTAATTTTCCAAAATATATTTTGAGTGCGTAAATTATATATGCACATTTAACAGTTAACAGAATAAGTCTCTTCAATTTTCTCTACAATAGTATTATGTCTTCACAATCATATTTTGCCCACATTTGTATAATTTTATATTTCTTATTGAAAGTTTGTATTTATAATATATAATTACGAGAAAATTTTGTGTAAATTTGAGAGACAATATTACTGTTATTATTTTACTATATTTACAATTGCGCCTAATTCTCTGTAAGTTTTATCAATCTAATTTTTCTTTTTTGCAGATAAACAAGGACTGAAATTGTTATTATTTTCATCTCAAACAAGATTTGATTAGATAATTGAATTTTAGTTTGAATCTGATTCAAAATAATTGGAACGAAACCGAATTAACTTAATTTCATAGTGCAATACGTTCATTTTACTATTATATATAATTAAACCTTATAAAAAAGATTATAAAACTTAAATAAAGTTATATTTTACAAACAGATATTTTAAAATTAAAAATTCACTAGAAATAAATTACCATAAAATATTTTCATTAATACAAAATAGTTCAACAAACCTATAAATTTTAGAAAATATTAAAACAAAGCAGGTTAGACGGTAAAAAACACCATCCCGAAATCATCATAACAAGTACATAAAATCTATTATCAAATTAAATTATCTAAAAACCTAGAAAACCTATTAAACTATATTTTTAACAGAGAAAATTCATATAAAATTTGTACTAATAAAATGTATATGAATTCTTTAAAGCATTTAGTTGTTTTCAGGCTTATTAAATACCATTATTTGTCCCTGTGTATCTTGTGACAATTTTGAAAATTTGAAATTGTTAAAATCTGATTTGCTAGGTAAAAAAAAATTAAACAATTTTTATCTAATGTCTATTGAAAATAATTTTTAAAATATATGATTATGAAATAATTATCGATTATTTTGTAGAAGTAAAATAAGGTAAGAACAATATTATTTTAATGGTTAAAAGTATATTATTTTTAAAGATTACACGATAAGCTAATAATGAGTTAGGAATCTAAATAACTGATAGAAACATTCGTTCTAAAAATAATGAGTTTTAGTTTTGCGCTTTAAAAAAATCATAATGTGTATTGTTTTGCATGTGACAAAGTGAATTTATACACGACAATATAATGTAAGTTATACATATTGTTTGTTAGAAAAATATTTTACATGATTTTCATAAAGTACTAGAATTAAATACTTTATAATTTTGTTAAAGATAAAACAATTTTTTATAATAGTTTAAGGAAGAAATTATATATTCATTAAAATTGTAAAGTAGAGGTAGTATCATTTAGAGTTATCAAATGGGTTACTCGACCTGGTCCAACCCGATCTACTACGGATTTGTTATTTAGTGAGTTAACTCAATTCGGCTCATTTATTAGCAAGTTAAAAAAATTTAAACCCGATTTGACTCACCACGGGTTGGTGGGTTAAATGGGTTGACTCACTAACTCACTTAATTAAAAAAAAATACAATTTTTTTTCTTCCATCCAAAAAAACTAAATTATAATTGTAATTAAAATCTAAACAAACTTCAATACAATCCAAAATAATGTCCAACCTCAAATACAAACCAAAATCACAAAATATTAGGTTTGCATTAGCCAACCCAATATATTGACAAAAAAAAAATCAGACTAACCAAACCGAAATACAAAAAAATTGTGTGACCATTTATCTACGGGTGGGTTGGTGAGACTCACCATGGGTTCAATCCAAGGTGAGTCAGGTCAAAAATTAACCTGTATTGAAATTTGTAAAAAAATTTCAACCCAACTCGACTCAAATCCGTGGTGGGTTAGGTTGGCCATGGATTCTGACCCACTTTGACAACTCTTGTATCATTGTTATAAGTGAGTTTAACTCGAGTCTTATTATTGTTGAATATTTAAGTTAATTCCCTCAAATGATCTATTAGTATGTGTAAACTCATACAAAATTACTATATCACTTTCTAAAGAAACTCTTAAAATAGTGAAAGTGCATTTTTTTTTGTAATATACCATCTTTTGACATCCCATTTAAATAGAATAAATATATTAAACAAAACATCACGTAAATATAATAAAAAAATAGAGCATAAGACAAAGAGTATAAAAGGATTCACTATTACAATCATCCACAAATATACAAGCAAAGAAAACTAAGGCACACCACGATGTCATGAACAGAACTTAAGAGCACCAATTTAAATTAGTAATTTTCTCACAGAGCAAATAAGTACAAAGGCAACAATGCCCCAAAAGATGCTCGCTCCCTAGAGCATGATCCAACCCATGCATACTATATTGCAGTATTCCCATCATTCTAATGACCACTAGGGATTTCCATATCTGCTCACACCAAATAATTGGCGATCATTGCAAAAAGGAGAAAGTCATACAGAAAACACAATATAGAAAAAAAAAGGGTAAGCTAGAGATAAAAGGTATTTTAATCATGATATAGCAAGCAAATAATTAGAATAGATTATGAACAGGCAAAACAGTAGGCACTCAATCATGTGATGAAAAAAATAGGACTCTAACTCAATTATCTGGAAAAATATAATGAGATCGGATTCATTGGATGCTTACACTTGTGGTGGCCTTTACTGCTCTACAAAACCATTGCCAATGGGTTTCTCCCTACCACGCACAAGGTTAGATCATGATCATCTAAGGCCATTATCCTGCTAAACACTAGGACCTCTTGCTACTCTCACCACTTGAATCAGTCCGCTCTATGTGAGACTAACTGATTCTTTAGAGTTTCAGGATGCAACCTTACTTTAATCCTTATCTAATTATATTCTAATTATATACACTACAACACCACCATAAGGTCTCCCCAAGAGGCTCATGGAATTACGTCTAACTCATGCCACATCCATGTTCTCACACCAAATCTACATGTTATCTCAAACATCCCAATCTCATGCCAATGCACCACCAACCAACCAATTCATGTTTAATTTCATACCGAATATAGTAAAATCTCAGTCTCATTTAATCTCATACAACATGCATGGCATCATACTTAATGCTTATAAGGTAAATCACTCTATCATGTAGGCAAACAACCAAATTAGAGAAGAAAACAGAACTAGAACATGTCCCTGCACCAGTCTCGCTCACGCTAGAAGTCCTCGCTCAAGCGACAGGGTGGTCTCGCTTAAGCTAGACGTTCTCACCTGAGCGAGAGCTCGAACAATGGGCACTATAGGTTTCTATGAGTTATCGCTTAACCGAGACCTTCTCGCTTGAGCGAGATTACTCGTCGCTCAAAATGAAAGTCCGTCGCCTGAGTGACAATTCAAGAAGAAACCAGGGGCAACTTTTTACTATTCTCGCTTAGGCGAGGGTCACTCGCTTGGGCAAAAACAACAGGTTCCTCTCCCTGCTCACGTATGCAACACTAGATATCAAACCATAAACATAAGCAAATATTTTCACATGATCAACAATATAATCCAAGCATAAGGAACATGAATCAGACCAAACACAAGCAATGTATTTTATAAACAAGCAAAAATGTTAGCTTCCCTTACCTGGACAGATGCTAGCCAACCAACACAGACACCCCAAAGAAGAACACAACAACTCCGAGACACTAAAGAGTTGTAAAGTACGAACATAAGGACGAGAATAAATTTCCAGGGACAAACCCAAGACAAAACCAAGGCAACTGAGCTAGAAGAGGAGAAAATGAAAGGTTAAACTTAACTTACAGGAAACGATTTGAGCTCAGCTTGCTCGGAGAAGGTAGAAGCTTATGCCCTAGCAGAGCTTTATGAAATGAGAGAAAAGTGGTGAGATGTTTCAATTTTGGGAGGCAAATGAGAGTAAGTGATTGAAAATGGGGGTTATTGGGGGTACTAAGTGGGCTGACCTTGGGCCCAACTAAGAAGGCCAAAGCCCTAAACATTTAAGACAGAAAGAAAAGGGGTCTTACACATTTAATAGTATAAAACATATATAATATACAAAAGAAATGTTCATATATAATTAAATCATGCCAAAACCCATAAAACATATATGTGTCTATAATCACAAAAGCAGTTGACACTAAACTCAACCATTTTGATACATGCACTTGACATTAGACTTAGTAGTGGTATGCACCTATGGTGGTTCCCAAACTCTATAGAGTTTGACCTCAAGGGGTTATCATCCAATCACACACAAGGTAAATCTCCTTCGCGCCTAGGACCAAACAAGTTTAGTGACTAGAATCTCTTGTGCCTCTTACCATATAACCTATTCTACTCTACTTGAGTGTGAATAATTATTAAAGTTCATGATACTTCCATATTGAATTCATATGTCAATGCATACACTACAATTATCACCACACATAATTTCTCCTTGAAATTCCTTCAACACCATCATACATGCTCACAACAATATATTCAATTCAATTTATAATACTGAAACCATAAATTATTCTTCATATTAGTCACCTAATGTCCAAAAACAGCCAAACAAGTAAAATATGCAAAATAGGGCATCTAACTCCAACTCTAGTGCTCGACGCCATTTGCCTCATAAAAACTAGTGCTTAGCACCCTAAGCCAAAATGCTCCCAAACCTATAGTTGAGTTGACGCTCAGCGTTGCCTAAACACCGCTCAACATGTGACATCCTTAAAACTAAACTATTTTACTCATTTTTATTATATTATAGTTCAATATTTTTATTTTATTTATTTATTTTCTTTTGTTTAAAGAAAACATTGATGTATTAGAAATTACACATTTTTTTTAATATCACACCATACAACTTATAATTAACTTATTTTACAATGAGTATACATCTTATAGTTTACATCATTTAGTTCATGTTATATTTTCTACACTAGAAGGAGAAAGGATATTATTTAGTTATAGTTCCTTCCTCGTATACTAGCCTTCAAGCATTTGGATGAAAGAGGTTATGGATAAGATTCACTTGGACTATTGGGGGTAGATAAAAAGTGACTTCAATTTGCCTTTCGAGGATAATGGGTGCATTTGGAGCAGTCAGGAAGATGATGGTAGAATTTCATGTTCCTTGAAATGATATTGAGTTATTTGCCACATTTGTTTGCCATGCATTTCTTAGGAAGACTGCTATACGATATCGGTGAGGAAGGGATCATACATATTAGAAACAACCATTTATGATGAGATTATACACTACAAAAAAATAGCTATTACCGACGGTCAAGATCCGTCGATATCAACACAAATCCATCAGTAATCTGAATTTTCTGACGGATTTCTGACGAACCAAAATTCGTCGATAAAAGGGGCGTAGCTAATATTTACCGACGAATAACGCCCTTCGATAATTACCGACGGTCATATCCGTTAGTAATTATCGAAGGCCTTTATCCGTTGGTAATAACCGACGGTATTATCCATCTGTAATTACCGACAGATAATGTCGTCTGTAATTATCGACAGGCAGTATCCGTCAAAAACTTCATGAGTTTGGCGGATCATTTTTCGACAGATTTGGCCATGGAATAATCCGTCGGTAATATGATTTGCATTTTGAAGTGCATTTTGTTTTCGCACAGCACACAAATTTATCACACCTGCAATTTCACAAATACAACCAGACCTGCCAATCTTATAATTATATCCCTAGCCAATCCAAACAGGTATCTTATATAGACATCACACGCATATATTCTAAGAGTTTGCATATGAAAGTGAAATAAAGGTAAACATCTATCAATCACAATTTCATGGGTTATGTTGAACTAATGTAAAAGCAGAAATAAGTAACAAACTCAATATAGAAAAAATTCCTAATAATCTACATAATCATCTGAATGATTTTCTTCTGCAGGGTCTTCTTGTTGCTCAGTCTGTGGCTGGACTGCGGTGGACTGGAGTGGGCTGGACTAGAGTGGGTTGGACTGGAGTGGACTGCACCGTAGTGGGCTGGACTGTAATGGGTTGTTGTTGGGGCAGTGTTGGGTCGGACTGTTGTTGAAGACGGTTGTGGGCATCAGTAGGTAGAAAGGCCATGACTAGATTTTGGAAGTTTTGAAACTGACTTCTCAAATTTTCATAAGCCTGGTCATGTTCTTCTAGTCGTTGCGTGAGTCGGTTCACGGCCTCCTCAGCATTGCTGGAAGATGGTTGTTGTTTGTGGATACCTCTTCCAGCAGTGAAACCTTTGCCAAGTTCTCTAGTGCCATAAAGTCTTCCTTTATTTTTTTCGCCGACAACATCAACCCAACACTGTGTCCTAATGACGTCTTCCTTATCAGCATCATCATCATGCTCTGACGTATTAGCACAAGATCCTTGCTCAGATCTGACCTGTGAAAGTCTAGTTGAAAAGTCTTGCTGTTAAAAAAAACAATGACAAATTAGTTAAATAAGGTACAACATTTAAGTTTAAAGGAAATAATAAATAGTAAAAGGATTTCCTTACATGTGTTCTTCGAGACCTTTCATCAACAAACTGGCCAGATCCTTTGCGAATATGAGTTTGGTAAAATACCTCATCAATATATGCCTCTCGCCCCAACTCTTTTGCCTTTAACAAAATAAAGAGTTATATATATACATCAGTTTTAAAAGAAGTAAATTATATCATAATATGAAAATAAAAAGAATTAAGGTTTATACCATACGAAGGGCATGCTCATGAGTGGTAATGGAACCACCTGTGTGTAGGGTCCCACCCTTTTTTGAAGCTCTATTCCTCTGAGTTGTAATACATTTATTGCGATAAGAAGGAGAATTCCAATGTTCTAGCAATTGATTCCAGATATGGTCCCCAATCCAATAAGGTCGCTCTCCTGCAATCCAGGCATCTCTAAACATCTCAGATAGCCTATGAGATGCTCTGCTGTGGAAATTTTTTTAATTTGACCTTCATGCTCAGGTCTCCACTGAACTGACCTCTGTAATAATAAATCAAGTACATATGATCTTGACAACACAATATGCATGATGTTTAAAGTCTAATACCAGTTAACATCTATTTTCATTTGAAATACATACATAAATACGGAATGAAAATAAGTTTCATGACGTTTTACCTTAAATCGTTGCTAGAAAGGTTCTTTCTCTTCTGGAGGTATGACTCCCCATGATGGCCAAGGCGAAAGGAACTATTGCTTAATAGATCTAGTGATGGCCTGAGAAGCAACTCTAGAAGGAACAAACCTAAATATAAATGCATAAAAGTCATAAAAAAGAAGGCAAGACAAATAACAAGTAATGGCATACAAATTAGTATTTAAGATAATAAGATATTACCCTCAATTAAAAGGCTCAATCATTGATCGCTCATGGAGAGGAGGGTCAACATCATCATCAATAGCTGAATTAGGAGCATCTGCTGCAAGAGCAACATCAGGAGAGGGATTAGAGGATGAGGAAGGTCTACAAGAAGTGTGAACCATGACAGGGGATGGTCTTTGATGGGAAGGTTGTGGTGTGGATGTAGTTGGTGCGAGAACCACAATAGGGTGTGGTGTGGAGGTAGGTGGTGTTGGAACCACAATAGGGAGTGGTGTGGGTACCATGGTAGGATGTGGTGTAGGAACCACATAAGGGGATGGTGACAGAATGGATGTAGATGGTGTGGTAACCCCAGCAGGGTGTGATGTGGGTACCGTAGCAAGTGATGGTGCCTGAATGGGCGCACTCTGTGGTATTTGGCCAAGAACCCTTATGATGTACCATGATGGCTGTCTTTTTGGCTTTGTCTTCTTCTTCCCTTTATCAGAACCAAATGGACGTCTAGGTGACATTGCAACAATCAAACTATATAAAACCACAAAATTGAACATCAAATATGAACAAGATAGTTATTTTACAGTTTAAAATGACAAGTGTTATTTCACATTACCACCACAAAATTATACTTTTATAAGTGATATATTTAAAGTTTTCCAAAACATAATTAATGAATCTTTTACATAAATTTAACAATTATAACAACCACAACATCTCACAACAACTAAATAATTCAATCATCGTCGTCATCCTCCTCCTCCTCATTTTTGTCATGATCATCATACTCGTCATCGTTATCATCATCATCATCATCTTCTTCTTCTTCTTCTTCTTCTTCATCTTGGTCGTCTTCGTCTTCTTCTTCTCCATCTTCTTCTTGTATTTCTCCTTCCAATTCTTCAGGAGCACCATCAAAGTCATGCAATGTAGATACACTTTCAACTTCAATTATTTCATGGGCATGTGACATTTCATCAACTT
>Ga0214545_1000687_pt1 | contig 57024 bp, 22 predicted proteins | sample CNSS4metaG_FD_160064 | JGI IMG/M metagenome (GOLD analysis project Ga0214545, IMG submission 160064) | Root nodule microbial communities from cowpea collected in UCLA plant growth center, Los Angeles, California, USA - CNSS4 | ecosystem: Host-associated > Plants > Roots > Nodule | place: USA... | reverse complement strand
TCTGTTTAGTGGAATCCTCCTAAGTGTGTTACTTAGGAGAAGACTGGATGTAGATTCTTTTTGAATCGAACCAGTATAAATTGTGTGTCTTGCTTCTTTCTTCTCTCTCATAATCTTTCTTGATTGATTTAAACAGTCCATTAACCCAGAACTGCAAAATTGATTAATTGAGTTTTAAACCTTAAAGACTCCTTCAAGATTCACATTAAGTAAGTGAAAAACTCAACTCATTAATCAATTCAGATCCCTTTGTGGTTAAGAGTATTAGACAGATCTGTTTTTAACAATTTTTTTATTTAGAATTAAATGACATATTAACAATAAACTAGTTTTCCATAATTTTAGAATAGTAAAGGAATTAATTTGAAATTAAGTTTGACAGGGACTAAAACTACTTTTCACAAAACTATAAAGATAAAAAAATGATTTAAGTCTATATAAACATATTAGTAAAAAATATTGTTTGCCTTTGCATTATATTTAATTTATTTAAAATATATGTAAAATTATAAGAAAAAATCATTTCAATCATAATTTGTGTTCACATAAACTAAAAGTAGTACATGTAGAAGTTTAAAAAATAAACTCTACACAAGTCGCATTAAATAAGAAATAACTTATACAAAAGATAAACAGTACATGTGAACCATGCTTTTAGTTATTTAGTTTGATAATAGTTAGTCCAACAGGAGTTTGATAAAATTATTGTTTGACAATAAATAAAAATTAAAAAATGAATAAAAGAAACGAAAACCAAGAAAAATAAAGAGTGACTGACTTTACATTTACGTTCTTTCATGCAGGGGTCGTATGTTTTTCGAATTCTCTTTGACTATTTATACTTCTTACTTATTTTCATTGATTTTTATTTCCGTTAATTCTCTCTTTTTTTTCTTCTTCCGAACAAAACAATACAAGAATAAAAATATATCCATGAAATGATGCGAGAGTAGTCGAAAATGAATTGGAAGGAATGAAAATATCTTAAATTGCATAAAAAGGTGTAGAAGTAATTATCATGTGTTATCACCATGTTCTTTTCAAAAAAGGAAAGCAAAAAAGAAGGAAAACCGAAAGTTGGAAACCTCAAATTTGTAAATCAAGGAAGAGAAGTTGAATGTTGGAGCGATTATAAAGCCCTCTTTCATGCTTCGCAATAAACATTCATCTCAATCTAACTATATACATTCAATTCACAGATTCCAGAGAAGAAAATAAAAATTTTTAAAAATGAGCTCCGAACTGATTCACAGAACGCAGACACCAGACTTCGCCCACCGGAACTCAGATTCGGCGCCTGAGTCCAATTGCCCACCCAAATCCACCAGCCGGATCGGTTACATGTTGCGCGAGCGTGTCCCCTTCCTCCTCGTCGGTGTGGCAATCGCCGCTGCCTTCTTCCATGTTCTACCTTCTCCATCCACCGTAGCAGCTCCTCACGACTCGCTCCTAGAGACCGAGTTGGCTCTGCCAACTCGCCGCGTGCTCATGGAAGAGCACACCGAAAAGAAGGGAAGGCTGCCTATCGGAGTGAAGGGCAGGAAGCAGAAGCGGATCGTGGTCACCGGCGGAGCCGGTTTCGTCGGAAGCCACCTGGTGGACCGTCTGATGGAAAGAGGGCACAGCGTGATCGTGGTGGATAACTTCTTCACCGGAAGAAAAGAGAACGTGCTGCATCACATGGGGAACCCCAACTTCGAACTCATCCGCCACGACGTCGTTGAACCCATCCTCCTCGAGGTTGACCAGATCTACCACTTGGCTTGCCCCGCTTCCCCCGTTCATTACAAGTTCAACCCCGTCAAGACCATCATATCCTTCCGAAATATTTTCTTACCTTCTTTTCCATTCACGTAATTGTTTCTTCATTTTTATTCTGATATTGGATCGGTTGAAATTGGAATCCTTGATTCTTATATGGTTGTGGAGCACAAGACTAATGTGGTTGGAACGCTGAACATGTTGGGTTTGGCAAAGAGAGTGGGTGCACGGTTTTTGCTTACCAGCACCAGTGAGGTGTACGGTGATCCTCTTCAGCATCCTCAGGCTGAGACCTACTGGGGCAACGTTAATCCCATCGGTAATCTCAATAATCCGTAGTAGTAGTAGTAGTATTTTAATTACTCTTTTTCATTACGTGCAAATTACTTTTTGTATCTTAATTTATGGTTGAATCGCACTACATGGTGTGCTACTGCGACAGGTGTAAGGAGCTGTTACGACGAAGGAAAGCGCACTGCAGAGACTTTGGCAATGGACTATCACAGAGGCGCTGGCATCGAGGTTGGTTCTTCATAATCTCACGTTTTGGTTTTTGGTGCATGCCAGGTGTTCAACGAAATAAAAGAGTGTTGCGTGTAGGTGAGGATTGCTCGAATCTTCAACACCTATGGACCGAGAATGTGCATTGATGACGGGCGTGTAGTTAGTAACTTTGTTGCTCAGGTATTTGCATTGACATGACATAATTTATTTGGTTTTAAGTTATGACGAACCACTGAATAAATCTGAATTTGTGAGCAGGCGTTGAGGAAGGAGCCATTGACGGTTTATGGCGACGGAAAGCAGACAAGAAGCTTTCAATACGTGTCAGACTTGGTAGAAGGTTTAATGCGGCTGATGGAGGGGGAGCACGTTGGTCCTTTCAATCTGGGGAACCCTGGTGAATTCACGATGCTTGAACTTGCTCAGGTGGTGCAAGAGACCATAGACCCAAATGCAAAGATAGAGTTTAGACCAAATACAGAAGATGACCCACATAAGAGGAAGCCAGACATCTCAAAAGCCAAAGAGCTTCTTGGGTGGCAGCCCTCTGTGTCTCTCCGAGAGGGACTTCCTCTAATGGTATCTGATTTCCGGCAAAGATTGTTCACTGACTCTAAACTAACAGGGGGCAAATCTGTAGTATAGATTCGTAGAAAACATCGCTCAAAATAAACATATATATACATATAACAAGATTTAGCTGCAGTAGCTTATTGGAATTACATTAGATATGTATCTGTTAAATCAATGAGATATATGTACATCTGACACAAAAAATAAACACCAGCCCCTCAAAGGGAACAACGTACATTTTATTTGTTGTATTTCTATGTATTTCTCATTCATATATTGCACAATCTCTTCTTTCATATATTGCGTCTCCTTAATTAAAATTCTTACACTTTTTGCATGTGTTTAATTATTTTTTAATTATTCATATATGGTTTATAATTTTTTAGTAGATTGAATAGGGATTTGGTATCACTTTAGCCACAATCCTCAATGTGTATTATTATACTTTGAATTTAGAAATAAACTCAATAAATCAAAATATATCTCCCCCTCTTTAAAATAATACATAGAAGTAGATTAGATTAGGTACTAAACGTGTACCAGAATAAGAAATATGTCAAGATCTTAAAGGTGGCATGAGTTTATTTTAAATAATTATCATCCTTATCATGGTTACGTTGAATTTTTAGAGTACTTAATGCAAAATAAATCATATGATAAGCCCACCTGTTGTCCGAAGCGGGTATGTTGGCAAAGAATGAATAAAATATTCACATAATTAACTTGGTGATGAAGATTTTATTTTTGTTATTTACAAATTAACCTGCTTCATTTATTTTTTATTATATTTAGTAAGTAACTAACCTGTTTGATATTTATTAAAAAGAAGATTAAGTAATATTTTTATTCAATTTTGTTATTTTTTTATCACTACACCAATAGTGTAAATTATCTATAACTTTGTAAACTATCTATAGTCATTCTTTCTATGATCTCTTCTATTTATGTATTTTTTTAATTCATAAATCTTGAATTTAATATATTGTTTAAATATCAGTTTAATAAGTACATACTCTACATGATTCTACGTAATTTTATTGTTTACTTCTCTGGCATAAAAAAATTAAAAAAATATTTTTCTTCTTTTGCTATGGGCCTAAGAAAAACAAAATAAGAGTACACCGCCACTCCAGTTTAGGTGATATTATACTTGGATCCATATGATATTCATCCAAAAACAATATTCATAAAAATCCATAATGACTGGCCCTTTGTTAGGTTAAAAGGAGGTTTCCATAAAGTTGTCCACAGTGTGTAGATATTATTTTTAATGTTTTAATTATATATATATATATATATATATATATATATATATATATATATATATATATATATATATCCTATGTACTGTTAAAAAACATGTTAGAACGTTTGTTTTAAAATTTAGATTAAATAGATTTTTGAATCTCAATATTCTGATAATTTTTTCAGTTTTATCTCACTATTTTAATGTTTTTAATTTGGTATCACTTTTTTAAAACTTGAATCAATGTAATTTCTTCTGCTAAATTAATGATAACCACACTAAGACAATAACAAGTGATCTCTTAAAGTTGTTAACAAAACACACACCATAATACTACAACTAAAAAGCCTATATATTTACAATTTTCATCTGAATACATCACTAATAAAAAGATTAAACTGGTAACTAACGAAGTTGAAATATACTTTTATTTAAAATTAGTAGAAAAGGAAATGATTTTGAATTGATTAACATTTGACGATATTGCATGCATGAAGCAAGACGTGTCATGAGCAGGAAGACCATGGATTAGGTGTTCCTACCAAATGGTTACACTTGGTTTTTCGCACATCCAATCACACCCCGATACGTACCACACTGTAATCATTGTCATCTATAAAAGGACCCAAACACCCTAAACACAGAGACACAGAGAGAGGAAGAAGACTCAAAGAAAGTGTGTGGTGGCTGCTGCGAAATCACACTTAGGGTTTTCGCAGCAGCAAACTTATAAATAAGATGTCTCCTTCTCTCTCGCAAGCCAAATCTCTCCGTCTCCTTCTTCCTCAGTCTATCTCACTAATTCCTGTTCATCGGTTAGATCCATTTTTTTTTTCTTTAAGAATATTTTCAATTTACATGTCGTAAATATTTTTCTTCTACCCTAACACTTGCGTATTATCGTAGGCGAGGTTATGCAGTTGCGTCTGATGTTTCGGTAAGAGTTGGATTGGGTAATAATGTAGGGCGTAGGAGTGGAATCGTGGGAGGTGCAGAAGAAAAGCCTGTGACAAGAGATGGTGCAAAAGCCTATTCTGACTGGGCCCCAGACCCAGTAACGGGTGACTACAGGCCCATCAACCACACCCCTGAAATTGACCCGGTGGAGCTCCGACGGATGTTGCTTAACCACAAGTTCAAATCGCCACAATAGACTTTTAAAACCATAATATCTCCAATTTTCACCTACGATTTGGCTTGGCTTGGTAGGGTAATCTTGTGTTTTCGTACGTTAAACAGTTCGAGTTAAACTATGTCCTGTGTACTCGAAAAAAGTAGTTTTAAGTTAAATTATGATGTTTTTATAATATTTGTGCTATATTTAGTTTCTGCTTATCTAACTACGTTAAAGTGTAATAATGGTTTTTTTTTTTGTTATTATGTTTCCAAAATGATGTTCCTGAAATAATGAATAATTAGTGTAATTTTATGGAAGGGTAAGAATGTAAAAGGGAATGGTGGTCCATGGCATGATGAGGGGAAGAATGAGAATAAGAGTGTGTTGTGTTTGTGAGTGAGTCACAGACTGTGTCTTCTTCCGCTTCTGTACTTTCCCATCAGAGGCTCGTGTCCCCATCATGATTCTTATCTTCCCCAAATTCACCTTCCTTCTTTCTCTTTTTACTTTCTTTCTTTTTCTCTTTTTAATACAATTATAAACCATTTTCTCTATTATATCTATTATTTCATCATCTTGTAATTCTTATAATCTGGTCTTTCACCGATTTAAACCGATTTTTTTTTTCAAGAAAGAACTTATCTAATGTAATTTTCCTCATTTTATGACAAGTGTAAGTACTTCATCAATTATTATAGATAATTAAAAAGTAGATAATACAAATATTTAATACCACCATTTCGTTTCCTTCATTTAATAACTAATTCTATAAAAATTGTTCCGTAATTATTCTAAATTCTAATTATAACTGAGTGTCAATTTCATAGTCTATAACTAAAGTAAAATTTTAAAGAACTTTCCTGATTTACTATAAATTAATGAACACTAAAATCAGAAAACATTCTCTTTCGAGCTTGAAAGTTAACATTTAATTTATAGTCGATCTTAAAAAAATAACATTTAATTTATAGTCGATTTTAGAAAAATAACATTTAATTAATAGTCAATCTTAGAAAATTAACATTTAATTTATAGTTGATTTTAGAAGTTAACATTTAATTTATAAACAAAATAATTATACAAGTTACAGAAAAAATAGTATGGTTAACATTTAATTTATAAACAAAAATATATACAAACTTATCGACAAAACAAGACCAGAACTGTACAATATATACACATTAGAAAAACATTTTAGTGTATTTTTATACACTAAAAAAATAAAACTATGAAATTAAAAAGTATAAAATGAAAAAAAAAAAATACAAGCTTACCAGTTAACTCTTCATAACAGGTCAAAAGTTTTAGTCTGTGCTTCTTTAATGGTCGGACCAAAATAAATTGATTCTAATTTATCCTAATTTTACGTATAATTTAAAGGTAGCTTTTCTAGTTCTCCCTTCATGTTTAGATGTTTCATCATTAATTCTATAATGATAATTACAGTTCCTACTTAACCTTAACACATTGAAATTCTGTTGAAAAATAAAATCTTATTTAATTCTATAATAATCATTACAGTTCGATAATATATCTCTCAATTTAATTGCAACTCTTAATTCGTACAATAATAAAAACCTTTCAAAATAAATAAAATATCATATTTAATTCTACAAAAATAATTTGAAATGATTTTATTTTATTTTACTGTTACATAATTATATTTTAATAAACAATAATGTTTCTAGTCATTGTTCTTGAAAATTAAGTATTATTCCTTCTAAATATTTTATTTTGTAACACCAACCTCCAAAACATAAAAATTCATAATTAATTATTGTATTGACCTTAACATAATCATTTTAATTTTGATTTGATAAGATTTATCATAGATCGAGATAACCTTTAAGGATAAAAAAGGATAAAGATATGGACTAACTTTGGACAGACCTTAATGAGGATATGGATCGGCTTCAAAGAAGGATATAGACTAATCTTAGACCAATCTTGAGGACGAATATGGACTAATCTTAAACCAATTTTGAGGAAGAATATGGGACAACGTCATTTCAATTTTTTGTTTTAGAGATAAGCGTGCTAATTTTCTACCTACTAGCTAGTTATACTATTAGTTGCAACAAGAATCCATTCATCCCCAAATTTTAAAGGGAGGTGGAAATTTGGGATGTGAACGACCTTTTTCTTGTTTATAAGACTCTGTTCTTTTAAGTGAATATATTGTTCAAGAAGATTGAAGAGAAAGGTATAGATGGTGATCATCTTGTTCTTTTTGGAGTGATGCAGGGGAATGATAGAGATGAAATAGAAAGATTGTTAAAAAATTTCATCTCACTATTGTTGAAGAGATTAAAAAATAATGAATAAAAAATTACTACTTTATTCTCGTTATATTTATTGTTAATAAATTTTCTAATAAAATTTGTTTTCAATTATATGTTAATCATTTAATGAAATAATAAAAAATATTTTTAATTTATTCTAGTCTTTCAATTTTGATACGTTTTTTTCTATGTGTCATGTGAAAATATTATTTATTTTAAAATTTTTAGATAGCTTAATTTATTAATATTTATCAATTTTAATTTTTTAACAAATATATATATATATATATATATATAAAATTTTAATTTTAATTTATTAATAAAAATAAATAAAATATTTATTATTAATAAATATCTAAAAATCTAAAAAGTTAAAAATATATAAACAATATATAATTCTATAAAATTTAAAGAAAAGAAAACAAATTTATTAAAAACTATTACCTATTTTATTAACAAACATAATCAAAAAAAAATATATATTCATATAAAAAAAAAAAAAAGTTTTATATATAAAAAAAAAAAAAAAAATATATATATATATATATATATATATATATATATATATATTAACGTAAATAAATTATTTTTTATGCAAATATTAAATTAATAAATGTTAAATTTAATTTCATACCAAATAAATTTTATTATTCATTTTTTTATAAATATATTTTTAATTATTTCACACAATCAATAGAAATTAAATAGATTATTTTAAATTATTTATATAGCATCTTATATTACTTTTAAAATTAGGAATATTTTGGTAATCTCGTTTTTTTATCTATTAAATTTTTTTTAATATGTCACATCATTCAATTCAATCATAAACTTTCACGAATTTCACTCTTTAATCTACTCTAAAATTACCTTTTAATCTCTTAAAAAGAACAACATCAACTTCACTCTCTAATATTTTTCATTTCTTTCTGTCCTTCTCCTTTTAATCCTTCATCTCAAAAGAACACAGCTTAAATATCAAGGTCAAAATGACAAACTTTTTCTGAATTAATATCCCATTAAATTATGAATTATAATTTTGTGACGTCTATTAAGTCTTTCTTCTTCTTCATCTACACTATCTTTCTTCTCCTTTTCTCAAGCTTTTCTCAAGCTTCAACCTTTCTACAGATGTCAAAGACCCTATAACCTCCTCTTCTTACTTCTCTCTCCAACAAGAAGTCTATTTTTTTTTTCTCTTTCTTGTTTGGAAAAAGGTTTATTATCACAATCAAAACTTTTGAAGAACAAAATTTACTTTAAAGTAGGTCGAAATATTATAAAATTTATTTTAAGGTTGGCCAAATATTACCTATCACAACACAATTCTTCAAATCTTGAATGATAAAACTTAATACATCATTTTCCAACTTATCACTACAATAATCTAAACATTTTTAATACAAAAAATGAATGTTAGCCCGTAGGTGTTAGAAATATTTTGAGGATTAGTCAGATGAATTACCATTGTTTGTAACAGAATAAAACAAATTACAATAGTATATGAGAGTTTTCATGACCATGTCCTATCGTGTTAGATTCATACACCAAAGATTAGATACTCCCAGGTGATTTAGGTATATTTTTCAATAATTTCATAACATGTTTTTGAAAGAGATGGCGAAGCAATTTGCATAAACGGTATCGACAAAAAAGTATGAAAGAGAGAAACACGCATGTAGAACCATAAGTCAATCATCCACTTAAAAACAAGACGACTAATCAAACACAATCATGAAAAAACAACAAAACAAGAAGGAATATTGAAACACAAAGGAAGAAAAACACTTGCGCTCCCTCTGCTATTTTTATAATACATCAATGTATCAAACTCGATAAAAAAAATTTAACAATTTTCAGAAAACTCATTTTTATCGATTTCATAAACTGCATTTCAGGCATCATCAACGGTCGTCTGGTGTTTAACTTAATTAACCTTTCTTCGCCGTCCCGTAAAGGTAACTGACACCACCATTACTCCATTTTTCTCCACAAAAACAATACAGTGACCATGCATCTTCTTGGTTCCACCAGGTGTCCCTTTTACAAGTGTTGGTGTCCATTTGTGATGGATGAGATATAATAAATCCTTGGTTGTGTTCACACATCACCAATACCCTATACCCGTCCTTGAGAGCTATGACATGGTGCTGCTTCATGCACTTTCCTAGGCACATGATAAACCAGTGGCTTTCTACACAGCTATGCAAATGGAATACTCCATATATAAATGCGTTAAACAATTACTAGCACTGCCAATTAGGTGTACACTACAACTTTCGAATAAATGCCACCACGCTCTGTAACTACAACATCATCTACTTCAATTCCAATCTCCTACTATACTACTACCCTGGACCACTTCACTTCTCTTCCAACCATCTTTCATCACCCAACTCTTCTTCAGTACAACATTTTTCAATCTACACACCGACTAATAATCATAAATTAATAGATGAAAGCTTATATTAAATTGCACACAACAGATAACATTCACTCACACCGAATCTATGCATATATCTCCACCACCTTCAAACATGTGTATGCATGTGAATAGTGATCTTGGCAAATAAAATAAAAATTACACGTCTTTGCCGTAACACAAGTGTGGAGTGTGGAGTGTGGAATGGAATAAAAAGAAGGACGCCTCAAAAATTACAACGTGCTGTCGCAGTTCAAACAAACCACGTGATGACAGAGAATTAAATGCATCGAGATTTTCTTCCCCTCTTCTCGACCACACTCCATTCCCTGCCACCAAGCCTTCTTCTCATTTGCGGAATCTGATCACAATTCACGAAGTATGCAGAGAATGGAATCATGAAAGAAACGGAAGAAGAAGAAGGAACTTGAATAGTATTAGATTACTAGTAATGAAGGAAAATTAACACTCATCCACAAGATAAACAAAGTAGTAATAGTAATAATAGACAGTGATTAACATTAACATCGTACTAATGTGTATAATAAACCAAGTTAAAGCTCCCAGATTTATACTCTCTTTTTGTTTTTTTCCCCTTTTCTTCTTTGCCCCTTCTGTTCTCAGCTTCTGACGGCGAGCAAGGAGGGTATGGCCGATAAGTTTGGCGCAGCATTCTTACCGTCATTGGCATCTCTAATGATATCTCTCCTATTACTCTCTTTAGAAGAGGGTTTGCCGCTGAAAGCTCTCATGGGACTCGCAAAAGCCCAACCCCAACTCCTACCCCTGTTATGAGACAGTGCCACAGTCGCCGATTTCCCATTTGCGGCGTCGTCAGCAGAAGAAGACACCCAATAAGACGAGGAGGAAGACGAGGAAGAAGACGAAGTCATCATGAACCCACTAAACAATCCCCCGCACCTCACTCTCTCCTTCATGCAATGGTGGTGATGGTGATCGCCGCCGCCACGACTCACGGCGGCAGCGCCACCACCGGCCACCTTGGGCTTACCTTCACGCTGAGACTCCACCCTCCGGAGAGTGCAATCCCCGAAGCCGGTGGAAATCCTCTCGAAGAAATCCCCGGAGAAGCTTCTGCTGCCACAGCCAACAGATCTGGATCTCGAAACCTTACGCTCCATGGAAGAAGTGGCATGGGCAGTGGGACTGTTACCGGTGTTGTTATTGGCGTCCTGTTGAACAACAATGTCAGTCCTGAGAGAAGAAGCAGAGGAGGTGTTTTCCTTGGGGTTGACAGAAGCAGTTCCCGGTGCGGAGTTAATGGTAGAGATCCTGGGCGGGTGGCTGATGTTGATGTTGGTGTTGGTGCTGGACTCTGTGAAGCTCTTGGAGTTGAGTTTCTTGGATGACTTGGAAGAGAGGTAGAGAAAGGACCAGAAGCCGTGTCTCTTCCTGGGACTGAAATCCTGGTCGTGGTCGGCGTCGAGGAAGGAGTGGTTTCTGCGGGGCGTGGCGGTGGACTTGCTGCGCTTGAGAACGAGGTGGGAGGATGCATTGGGCGAGGGCTTCTTCTTCTTGTTCTTGGACAAGAGAAAAGGGAGGCGGGTTCTGCGGGCGTAGTAGTGGTGGTAGTGGGAGTGGGGGAGGGAGGAGGAGGAGGAGGAAGAGGAAGGTGCGGGTGGTGAGGTGGCGGTGGGAGGGAGAGAAGGGCGCGTGGCGGAGGAGGAGGGTGGTCGGTCGGATCTGAAAGAAGGGGAGGAGGAAGAGGAGGAAGGGGCGTGGATGGGGAGAGGGAAGGAAGAGGAAACAAGCTTGCCGAGCTTCTCCTGGAGGCAGAAGGCGCAGATGGCACCTGGGTTGTTTCGGAAAGGGTGGTCGGTGCACTGCATTCCGTCGGAGATGTCGTGGTCCTCTCCGACGCCGACTCTTCCTCCTCCGCCTCCTTTCATGGGTTGTTCCATGTGAATGATGGGAGTGAGAGAAATGAAAATGAAAATGAAAAGAATGAGTATTGTAGCATTGAAAAGAGTAGCGTAGGGTAGTGGAACAGGGGAGACTCCCCAGGAGCACGTGGAATACTGACTTCTTCATCTATTAAAAAAGACTGAAAGAGACAAACGAAGGGAAACCCAACTCCTGTGAATCAATACCATCATTATTTTTTTTATTATTATTATTTTTATTTTTTTTTACTTCATGAGACACTGCCACCTCATCCCTCCCAAAACCACTTCCACACATATTTTCCTTCTTTTCATTTATCCTTCAATTTTACACCTTTATTCCTATTTTATTTTAATATCCATTTTTCACCTTTTTTTTTCCTCTACCAAACACCATATATTTCTTTTAACACGTGCAGATTATTGTTTATAGTTTTTATCACACTATTTCCTATAAAAAAAAATCAGCTTGCTTCTTTAAATACGACTTTATATTGTTTTTTCAAAATATTTTATCTTTGTTTTGATATTTAACACAAGGAAAAAGGACAAATAGAAAAGTACGTTAGAAATTAGTTCCTTCTTTTTTCTAATATGTTGTGTTGATTCAAAGGGACAAACAATCTTCTAAACTTAATAAACTACCCGGTTGGGTTAATGTCGTATACTACCGTTCCATTTTTTTTTTCTTTGGTAAAAAAATTGTACATTGATAAGAATTTGAGGGAGAATGGGGTTTGATGAGAGATGGGAAAAAAATGTTAAGACAAATTTTCTGGTAATGATATGCAGAGTTGTTCAGTAATGACCAGTAGAATTATATGTACGTTAAAGATTAAAGATCTTTTTTTGGTAAGGAAGCTACAAGTCAATTGGTTTTGTAAAGTAATTGTTGAATTGTTTGAAAATTGAAGAAAAATCCAAAAGAGAAAAGACAAAGGCAAGGGCATCATGGTGACAGTGATAAAAATAAGGGGTTTTTGCCTTTATTGGTGCTGTATGAATGAGAATGATGATAATTATGAGAAGATAAACATCCACCCTACTTTGAAGTTATGTTGGCTGATCAATTTTGCATTATTAAGTCTCACGGAAAAATAAGGACAATAGCAAAATAATTCCTTAATTCCATCCATGAAGATCAAATCCTCCACCACCTATGGACTTTCAACTCTCATAATTTTGTTTACACTTTCTTTTTTATGAATCATCACTGTATATTTTCTTAGTGAATTATTTTTTTTAGATATTTCGTGTTAATAATGTATATCTCCATGTGTTTGAGCAAGCGAATTCGATGTGGTATAATTTTGTCAGTTTTCTCTTTTGTGTATATTCAAATAACACTGAACTTTGGGGAGAGTATCTTATCATATGTACAACGATATGCATATTCTTATTATATCTGAGAGAGTTTGTGTAATACACCAGTGTATGTGAATTATTTATGTTATGTATTAAAGTTTTTGATAATATATTATGATGATCCATGTTGTAAAAGTGTTGGAATGATGCTTGATGGAGCACAAAGTCAACATTCTTATGTGGGTGTTATAAGGAAGAAAATGATGAAATGGCTTGTAAAAGTTTAGACAGAAAAACGGTATCTAATGTCTCAATAATTCTTTGAAGAAGGACAGTGTTGTAGGTGATGGAGCAATGTTGGAAAAGTTAGGTTCATAAAGTGGGAAAATCCATCTGAGGAAGTGAAAAAGAAGGACCACAAAATTTTTGTGTGTAAAAGGTGCATATTCAATTCATGATAGTCACAAAGGGACACGAAAAAAAGATTGTGATAGCTAATCATATTAAACTACCTCATACTTGAAAAAAAACATTGCATGCTATCATATCAAATCAAATATTTGTTGACGCAACTTTTTCAAGTTACCATCTTTTTATCCTCAGAAACTTACTATTTCTTATATCAAATGAAATATTTTGTGAGTAAAATATGTTTCTGAAATTACATGTTGGATACGTTAGATGTGACTGGGACCCAATTGATAAAAACGAATTTTGATGGTTCTGTACATTTATGTCTGTCTGCAGTATTTTGGGATTATTTTGGGTATTCCTTGGCTGCAGCAACTATACATTCATGTCTTTCAGAAATATTCTCAATGAATATTGTGAAACAGCAGTCCTTTGATGTCACTGTATCTGAATAAAAAGAATTGGAAAAAAGGAGAGGAATGAGTTGGTGATAACTTATGAAGGGGAATTGCAAAAGTGTGGTGGTTAAAAAATAATTCACCTCTACCCAACTAAGTGGCACCATGATGGTAAATTATTTAGATATTTAGGATGTCAGAAATGAGTTAGAAGTATGGCATCATGATGGTAAATTATTTAGATACTTAGGATGTCAGAAATGAAATGAGTTAGAAGTCTAACTCAATCTCACAAAATTGGTTTTTATTATAAAGTTTGTATTCTATTTATATATTATAAAATTGTCTGATTTTCAGTCGATGTGAGACTTTTGATACACTCTCATACCATGTTAGAAGTGGACTTTAAATCTAATTCAACTCTACAAAATCAGTTTGCAATGTGAGATTTGCATACTACTTATATATAGGTATAAATACACATTTGGTACCCAAACTTTTTTGAAAAGTTCAATTTGGTACCCGAACTTTAGGAATGTTCAATTTGGTACCCCAATTTTCTAAAGAGATTCAATTTGGTCCTCTCCGTTAAGTTGAAGTTAACACGTGTCCGTACAGGACACGTGTCAAGCCATGAAATTTTAATTTTTTTTTAATTTTTTTTTCAAAAAATTTAAAAACTGCCACGTGTCAGTTTATCATCGTGCCACGTGGCAACTTACAATCATGACACATGGCAGTGTAATAGTTGTTTTCAATTTAGTACCCCAATTTAAATTTTGGTTCAATTTAGTACCTCAATTTTTTAAAATCATCCAATTTCGTCATCTTTCATTTGAGACCAAATTAGTAAATAAACTTAATTACAACCTATATATACATGTTACAATAACTTTTTCTAATATATACATCAAATCATTTCACCTAAATACTTAAATTAATTTATTTTTTACATTTTAACCTTTGTAATTTTTTATACATGAAATTTTTTACACTTGTAAAAAATAAAATAATTTGAATATTTAGGTGTAGTGATTTGATGTATAAATTCAAAACAATTATTTTAACATGTTTATATAAGTTATAATTAATCTTATTTACTAATTTGGTCTCAAATAGGAAAGGACGAAATTGGATCATTTTAAAAAATTTGGGTACTAAATTGAACAAAAAATTTAAATTAGGGTACTAAATTGAAAACAACTATTACACTGCCACATGTCATGATTGTAAGCTGCCACGTGGCACGATGATAAACTGACACGTGGCAGTTTTTAAATTTTTTGAAAAAAAAATAATTTTTTTGAAAAAAAAATTAAAAAAAAAATAAAATTTCATGGCTTGACACGTGTACTGTACGGACACGGTGTTAACTCCAACTTAACGGAGATGACCAAATTGAATCTCTTTAAAAAATTGGGGTACCAAATTGAACATTCCTAAAGTTCGGGTACCAAATTGAACTTTCTGATAAAGTTTGGATACCAAATATATATTTATACCTTATATATATTATGAAATTGTCTTATCTCTAATCGAGTGTGAGACTTCCAACAATATAGGTAGATAAATTCATCATTACTTCATTTCATTAAATTAGCTTAATAATATCTGTCTGCTTTTGTATAATATAATTTATTTGTTTTTACTTTTATTTTAATAAATGTGCAATTTTGAACGACTTCTACCTTTTTCTGAATATAATGAATGTTATTGTCCTCTTATTAACATATCTTAAAATTTCATACAGAAAAGGGAAAATATTGTAAAAATTATTATGTATTTTTCTTTGTTAATTAGAATGTATTTTAATGGTTGAGGCTCACATCCTTAATAATATCTACTCCATAAACTATGACATATTTGAATAGAGTTCTAAACACAATTAACCCGATTTTTAAAATAAAACATTAGTCAAAATGTTCATATATATTTGAAACATTATCAAGTAACATAATAGTTCTAATAAACTTATTAAAATATGTTTTGAATGATTTTGTAAAAGAATTTATATTTAACTCAATGTTACAAAATATAATTATAAGCTGAGGATTCCATTTATATTTCACTTTCTTTTTATTTGATACAACATCTCCAACATAAAAAATTATTGTTAAGTTATTATATCTATATTTTTTCTTTTTTCTCTTTAATTTTAAGAGTAAAAATTATTAAAAAGTCAAATACGAATTCAAAGGCTTTTGAAAAGTTTGAATGACTTGTAAGAAAAAGAAAATACTTATAAGTACTTAGTCTCAAAATTTAAGATTTCAAGTTTTGGTTAGATGTGATGTTATGAGATTTTATATGGACAATTCAAACCTCATTAGTAATAATCTTCTCTTAGAAATATTAAGAGTGGTATCACAAGCACCTAATTTTAAGATTTTTTTTTTTAATTCGTGTGGTGCTGTTAACTTAAACCTTATTATTGGTAAATTTTTGTTATTCTCCTGTTATAAAATTCCAACAAAATTTATATATTAATTAGATTAAGGTATGTTTTAGTTTTCATCCTATAGTTAAAAATAATCCTAATTTTTATATTTTAATAAATATATTTTAAATTTGATATCAATGTTTTTCTTTAATCAATTTGAAAGCAATTAATTAATTTTGGACAACTAATTTGTTCGATTTTATAAATTAAAAACACAAATTTGGTACTATAATAAGTATAAATGCATTGTTATTAAAATATAATAAAACCTTAAAATATTCTCCACAACTTTAAACATGTAATATTATTTATTTTTTTCTCTTCTTCTCTCTTTCTCCCGTGTATAGAAGATTCCATAAAATATAAAATTGTATTATCTTCCAACCAAGAGTCAATCCAATGAAAAAAAAATTTTGATGCCTTTTTTTTTCCTTTCTTTTTATCTTTTCTTTAATATAATAATATACTTTTATTGTTGTTATTGATATGGAAAACTATGACATTTTAAATAAAAATACACTAAAGTACATTTTTTATCGTTTATTTTATTTAAAAAATCATCTTGATCGATTTTCTTACTAAAATCATTATAATTTTTAACTAGGTGACAATTTTAAATCATTACAAAGTTTTATCATATAAGAAAAATATTCATAAATGTAATGTATTCATTATAATATATATATATATATATGGTTAGATGTGTGAATTTTGATGTGTTTAAGCAAAAGCAAGATAGAGAATTTTGGGAGTCTCTTCATTTCCCTTTATTTGATTCTGATGTTGTCTTCCCAAATTCACATTATTTTTCATTCAAAAGTTACTTTCACTTATGTCACTATGTGTCCCCATCTCTGCATTTTTTTCTCTCATCCCACTTCCACATCCTTACAAAATAACTGGACCAATTTTAATTCCAACTCCCTCATCTCATACATTTTATTTTAAGAACCCTAAATTCTTGTAAATTTTCCTCAACTCAAACATAGTGTGTTTTGAAAGTTTAAGATAATGATGATCCATGAGGACAAAAAATGATTGATGATTTTTGACATTGATGATGTTACTAATATGGCTCAACATGTTGCTTCAGCTGACAGATCACACAAAGAAGAGAAGAAAAATTTTCTTTCCTTTATAATGCAAGGAATTATTAACGTACTGTGAAACCCAGCATTATATGTTATTCCAAACCAAGAAGTACACTGTTGTTCTATAGTGATTTTGACATTTCTTCACTGCAATAAACAACACATTATATGTGTCTCATATCACATCATTCCAATTCTTTATCTCAATGCTTACTTACTACTATCACTTAATTACACAAATTTATTTTTTTATCAAATATTTATTTATTTTAGCATCATGCTTATTATAAATACTTCATTTTTATTATTTATTATGGAAATGTTTGTAAATGTCTCCCTCCTATATGTTATGATTTAATGAAAAGTTAGGGAAGCAATAATTGCACTATGATGGGAAAAAAAGAGAGGAAAAAGTGTTAGGAGTAAATAAATAAAAGCATAATAAATAGAAGTAAAAGAGAAAAGGTTATGAAATTGAGTGTGAAAGAGAAGTGTGGGAAGGTAAAAGCGGAAGAAAAGGGAAGAGTGGTAGCTTTGGGGAACAATGGCATTAAAAGCTTACCATAAACTCAACAACAACAAAATTGTATTTCACCTGCGGATCTAAATCACTTCAAACTTTTTTCTTCTTCTATTTCACTTCACTTTTACTTCTCAATCTTCTCTAAATTTCAAAAGAAAAAAAAAACATGTTTTTTGTACTCCGTTCTTATCCCAAGTGGTTGAAGATGTATTTGTTTGTGATGCCTACCAACTTTATTCTCTTCTCTCTTGTACTTTCTAATATATCCAATCTTCTCAACTCATGTTTTTCTTTGTTACCTTGCTTCCATCGTCTCTATTTTCATGCAAATAAACATAAGGGTTAAACTATTCATTAATTTAGTTTTATATTTTAAAAAAAGAGTTTATGTTTTAGTATCTAATATATTTTAGTTTATGTATACTATTTTCTTATTTTTATGGATTCTATCATCTAAACTCGTATAGTAACAAAAGCAATTAAAATAGTACTTATAAAAATATAAGAGCTAAAAAAGAAAGTTTATCCACACCTAAACAAAATAACCAATTTTAAAGTCTATTAAATAAACATGTAATTTAGCATAAGATTAAAGTGGTAATTTATAGTAATTTTTTTCGATCTCATAAATCCATAGTAATGGAAAAACAGAAAGAACTTATTGTGGAGTAAAGATGTGACGAGGGTTTTAAGATGTTTATATATCTGATTCTTTCACAAAACCCGAAAAGTAATATAAAATTTTGTTAAACCATGCGGATGAAAGTTTAAAATATATTATTAAAATACATTATTAAAAAAACTTAAATATATTTTTAATATTAAATTTACATGTAAAATTAAAAATTGTTTTTTCTTAAATTTTGTTTTTTTTAACTTTATATGAATAAATATAATTTTTTTAATATAATAAATATTATTTTTTACGTGTTAAATATATCTTCAACTCATATTTAAGGTAAAACTTTTTAAATAGTATGAAACGTCAATTTAAAATATTTAACACGTAAAAATATTTTAAAAAAATTTACAGAAGTGGTTTAAAATGACTATCGTCATTCATTGTCATAGTTTGAATATATTAAAGTTTGAAATATTAAAAATTTTCAATTTTAATTCAAAAGTTAAAACAAAAAATATATTTAACTTAAAAGAAAAAATCCTCTTCTAAACTTGTTTTGTGTTTTAATATGGTGATGAAGATGAAATTTTCATACCGAACACACGAAGGTAAGAAAAGTAGAAGTTTTTTGTTTTAAAGAAGCGAAATGCAGTTTTTGGATGGTTGAGTAGATGTTGCAGTTGATGATTTTATTATTCATAAATATTTCATTATGATTTTGTTAGTACGTTAGCTCATTTATTAAGTTGTCTACCTCAAACTTATCATCATTGTACTTCTCTTCAATTCCCTCTTTATGTTCTGCTTTTAACAAAATTTCACTTTTAACAGAATTTTCTTTTCTCCTCTCACTTCCATGGAGATATTTCACTTTTCAACAATGTTCCAGTAAGAAATACAAAAACATACAGCTTCAATCATTTTCTTCTACAAGTAATTACTGTTTAAGAAAATAACAGAAGCTATAAAATAGTTTTTTATTTATTTTTGCATGTGACATAAACGTGCATAGTTGAATTGATGAGAGAAGTATGATAATGTATTTAGATATAATCAATTTAAATATTAAATATATTTTTATTATTAACAATTAATTGTATTTAATGAGAGCATACATCACTCAATAAGGTAGAAAAGCACCAGTTCTTTTTTCGAGGAGTCTTTTAAATTTAAATAGATGAATAGTTAACTTTGTTTACCTTCATTTACAATGATTTAAGGTTAAGGTTATATTCACATTTGAGAAATTACTATTTGAGGAGACCGATCGACGGGTGAACACCTTGTTCATTTTATGGGATTTGCACGTGAATGCGAACAAGGACATGCGTGATATCGAAAATTCACAATCTACTCACTTACCAAGAGATTTACTGGTAAACAATAGTATTTTTGTAATTTTACAAGAATAACTTTATCATATGTGGTGGGGAATGATGTGAGTGAAGAATTCTATCCTAGCAAAGTTGAAACGGATCCAAGACATAGCTTAAGAGAAGGGATCTCATCCCACATCACTTGAATTCAATCCCACATCATTTTTTTTTCTTCAATTTTAGTGGTTAAAAAATATTAACAAAATAAATTTACTCATACAAATATCAAATTATATTACTTATTACATAAAGGGCAAAATAAGAATCTAATCAATACTTATATTAAAAGATATTTTTTAATTTATCACATCAATCAAATTTTTCACAAAATTTTATAAAATTTATTTTCAAATCTACATATAATCACCTCTAAATTCCTTAAAAAAAAACACATAATTCACTCTCAAATCCACTTAAACACATTCACTCCCTTTCTCTCAAATCCTCTCCCTCAAGTGAACATAACATAAAAGAAAATGAAAGAATGAATTTGTGAAATAGTGTACAAAATTCATCACCCATAAATTACGAAAATTTAAGATGATAAACAATATTTTAGAGTTTTAATCTCATCTTCTAAGTGCTTTATTTTTATCCATATTTTGAATATTGATAATATATAAATATATATATATATATATATATATATATATATAATCTTTTCTTCAAATATTTATATGTATACATATATTATTAAAAATTATATATTTTTTTATTATATGTATAATGATAATAAATAACATATAGTAATTAGATATAATAGCAAATAATAAAATTTATCTATATAATAATTAATAATAATAAAATAAATTATTAATAATAATTTTAAACAATATAATTGTTATAAAAATAACAATACTAATTTAATATAATTTAAATTTTTATTAATTTTTTAAAATTTATCAAATAATAGTTTTAAATTTTAATATTTTGACTAATTTAAAAATTACTTCATATATTTATAAGGGTATTTTAATAATTTTAAATTTTTATCTATTATAAATTGTTATTTTATCTCATATCACTCAAATCATTTACTCACAAAATTTATTTTCAAATCCACTCACTTTACCTTCTAAATTCACAAAAAAAAAACACAAATATTTATCCACACAAATTCATCTTCATACTCTCCTCCAAATTCATTCCTTAAAGAGAACACAACCTAACACAATGTTCTTTTGTGCATATAGTATTGTTGAAGCTAATTTGAAAAGACAATTAGAATTTAAAATTATGTTCGTTTAAGAGGATGAACGCAGATTTACACAGACAAATTTGTAAACTTATCTCAGAAATCAATTCTCCACATACGAAAAATTTCATGAATAGATTAACTTTTACCATTTTCTCCTCATATTTTACTATCATATTAAAATTACTAATAATTATTATATATATATATATATTATTTATTATTATTATTATTATTATATATGTTATAATATATTTGTTATGTAACCATATATATATATATATATAAATAATAAATTATAATAATAAATAATATATAACATACTTATATATTTAATAATAATTATTAATAATTAAAATATTTATATAATATTCTTAAAATATTATTAAAAATATAATGATTAATATATTAATATATAATAACTAATAATATATAAAATTATTATTATTATTAATTAATTAAAGTATATTATAATTAATAATTATTATAATATTGTTAATATATGTAGATATTATTATTAGTTTATATATATATATATATATATATAATTTATATAATTAAAATATTCTTAAATTTTAACTTTTTTAATTTATTTAATTATAATTTTATTAAATTTTTATTATGAATGATGTTTGGTAAATTTTAAGTTTTATCTATTATAACTTTTTTTAATCTATCATATCAATCAAATCACTCATTAATTTTCATAAAATTATCTTCAAATTTATCTTCTAAATCTACTAAAAAGAACACACATTCATTCCTTCAAATCCACACAACTCCATCTTCACACTCTCCTCTAAACTCATCTCATCAAACAAACATTGCCTAAGTGTTGATTTAAACAAATATGATCTTAATAATTTTAATCACTTTATTTAATATGATACCAATAATTTTTTTCTTGTAAAATGAATATTATTAAAATAAATTAGTTATATAAAATTATATTAAAAATTTAGTTATTCTTTAAATCCATGTATATTTATGAAATATTATCGATAAAAAACTTTTTTTTTTAATTTTGTAATCTAATTACTTTTCAATTAATCAATTTTAAATCTTAATTAATGCTTATTTTTAAGAAAATTAAATTAAAGATATTTTTATAATTTATTATATTTTTTAATTAATTTAATGTTCCTCTATTACATCAATCAAATATATTATCAACTTTCCATTTTTTTTCACTCACTTTCTCTCAATTCAAAAAAATTATTTTATACTCTATTTTCTCTCATTTTCTTCCATTTTCATCTCTTTTAATTTCAGTTTCAATCTAAAAAAAGCATTATTAATAAATGAATACCTAATTTCATAATATACACATTATAATAATAAATCAATTCCCAATTTCTAATATAAATCAATACCCAAATTCTAATAAGATATATAATTTTGTTTGTTAGAAAATGCATGCTGAAATCAAGCATCAATGTTTCACTCATCTAATATTTCGATTACAGTAAGAAACCTTTAATAACATAGATGGGGTATAAATGTTTGTGACCAGACCTACTCTTTTATAATTTTTCACAAATTTGCAAAACACTACCATTTTTTTCATCTATTTTCTTTGTGAGGCTCGTGACCACTTCACTGAGTTGTGTTCTGATATTTCATGAGGGAACATTAAGGTCTGATCATTCCAGTGATTGGACAAGAAACACAGCAGAGGTGACAGGTATGAACGGTGATGGGAAACATTTATCGATCTCAGGTTAAAAAGTAAAAAGAGGTTCGATTTGTAATTTAGAAATCTGAATGTTGAATAAGTTATCTGATAAATACCTTCTGTTAATTATTCTATTATTATATTTTTTTTCTATTCCTAATTACAAACAGTCAAAAGATCTAAACAAATTTTGTGTGGATGAATTTGCTAAAAGACAACATTAAAATAATAATGTTTTCTACAACAACAAAAAAAAATTGACTTTTAGATGGTAAATTACAAAAAAAAAAGGTATGAAGTTATTGAAAAAAAAGTGTTGCACAATCTCATGATAATATGAAAATATTCAAATAATTTCAGACTTTCATAAGTGTGCAAACTTATTTTCAAAAGAAGATTTAAAAACAAAATCAGTTTATGTCTCAAACACATTAAAATAACTAAATAATTTTGTAAAAAAATAAGCGAAAATCATTTATTTCATCTGTCTCAAACAAACACACTGTTATCTTGACCAAACAATTACGCTGTTCATATATTTTCTCATCATAAATGAAGCTGTTTCTCAATTCACCACTATATTCCTACCCTTTGAAAGGAACATTCCATCAGAGTGAACTATTCATTTCTTACAACCGTGAATTTGCCTGCTCCACTGAGCCACTCTGCAATACAAAAGTACAAAATCCATCACAGAGCAACACAAATGGCAAAAGAGACTCAGAATTGTCTACCAAGACAGCTTGTTAAATTCCAGAAGCAGGCAACAACATTATATTTCCATGACGTGTATCCCTTACTTTTTTAGTTTTATCTTATACTCTGTTGTTTATCTATGCAATGTGGATTTATCACATATAGAAGGAAAATGTTAAAAACCTCATATATAGTCATTATTTTAAACAACGCTTTCTTTTAAATAACAGTCTAATAAGTGTACAACACCGTCAAGATGAAGAGCCAATGGTCAGAAAGAATCTTGAATATTATATACTTCAAAGAAGTACTAATGAATGTGTTGGTTATTTCCTTAAGTGCATAAACTTAAGGTTCAATCATTATTTAATAAATGAAACAAGACAAGTTAGGGCTTGTTTGTTTTACTACCAAGTACAGACAAATTCCATTAGACGATCTTGATCTTATGATCACAGATGCAATGCATTAGTAAAGTGTCCTTTAGATCTCAAAATTACCTTAAGTTATTAACAGTCTGCAAATAACAAGACAAATAGTTTTGCATGGATGAAATGAAAAAAAAAATGAGCTTAGGTTACTCACCAGAGGAATTCCTCTGGCAGCTCTTGCAGCCAAGTAGGCACAAGGCTTGAAGAATTCTCCATACAACTCTGACCATTTCTCCAATTTTGAATATATGTACTTGGATCCAAGAGTGTCAGCCCAGAATATGATACCTCCCCTGGTGAAATCCATCCCAAAATTTAGAACGATTACAAAGTTTTGATATGTGCCAAATAAATAATAAGACAAACCTGTAAGGTGGAAAACCCATGCCCATGACAGAGGAAATATCGAGATCAGCAGCTTTGACTGCAATACCTTCGCCAAGGACCCGACAAGCTTCGTTCACCACAGGAAAGAATATCATCTCAATGATGTCCTTTTCTTGTATATTTACAAGCTGTCCAGGTTGAGATTCAGAGCATCATATCCATATCCAGAGGAATTTACAATAAAATTTTACTTTAAAATGTACTTCCTCGCTATCCAAAAATATGCTATGAATTAGGAAGAGTTAAAAGACCTTAGGATCAACGGAGACACCAGTAATGCTCCTAGCCTTCTCAATATAATTTTTCAATTCAGTATCAGGACTAGCCTTCCGTTTATCATCATACAAATAAAACCCTTTCCGAGATGTTTCACCTGTTAGTTTAATAGAATAAAATGGAGCATATCATTGTCATGTAAATATTTTCCACGTAGATATAATATTGTCAGAATTCCAACTGATGCGGGAGTTTATCTCTACCAGTTCTTTTTTCTTCTTGCAGAAGGGGAATGAGCATTGATTTATAAGTTCTCTCTGGAAAATTCTCAATAAATTGCATACCAGTAGCAATCGCCACACCAAACCCAACAAGGTCAACCAATCTGCATTAGTAAATAAGTGTCAAATCATGCACTTCAAGAATTGATGCAGAATGTCAAGAACTTATCCAATCAATAATACCTAAAAGGCCCCATGGGCATTCCAAATTTGCTTATTACTTTATCAATTTGATAAACATCTGCACCACGTTCGACAAGCAAGAGACCGGCTTGGGTATATGGGAAGAACATCCGGTTAACAGCAAATCCTGTGCAGTTTCCAACCACCACTGGAATTTTCTTTATCTTCTTTGAAATATATAACACGTCAACTATCACTTGAGGAGAGGTATTGTTGGTACGCACAATTTCCAGAAGCGGCATAACATGTGCAGGACTAGGGAAGTACAGGTCAGATATTTAGATCAGCCAAAAAAATATTAGTAAACAGATAAAAGATCTCACCTGAAAAAATGGGCTCCAACAATTCGATCCTTCGACTTGGTTTTCTCTCCAATCAGGTTCAGGTCGATTGTGGAAGTGTTACTAGCAAGTATACAATGAGGAGGACAATACTTTTCAAGATCAGCAAAAATCTGCTGCTTTAAGGAAACATTTTCAACAACAGCCTGTCCGGACAACAAACATCAAAAAGAAGTTAATAATTTCCCAAGCAATGGATAACATGCAACCACGATCCTTATGACAGTAAATAAGCAAAGTTTATTTGCATTTCATTATACAACCTCTATCACCATGTCCACATCTCCGAAGCTTCCATAATCAAGGGTACCTTGTACAAGGGAGACTGCCTTTTCAAAATTTTCCTGGGTCAATTTCCCTTTCCTAACACGGCTCTGTAAGTTTGCTGTTCATAGTGGAAAAACAATACATGAAAACAGGTAAACAACATCATCTATTTCTTAATTAAAAATGCAGATTAAATAGGGACTGGTGAGAGCCAACTCTTACGAATCTATTCTCACCTTTAATCCTATTGATACCAGCATCTAAGAACTTCTCATTTACTTCTTTCAAGATGACAGGATAGCTGCTAAGAATTAAAGCTGTTGCTATTCCAGAGCCCATTAATCCTCCACCAAGGACGGCAACCTTCTTAACGTTTCTTGGAACCAGACCAAGATCCGTAACCCCAGGTATCTGTTCACGTCAAGAGGTATTGAAAAATTCATATGGATAAAATTTAGACATAAATTTAGCACTCAGAATCAGGCTAGCTAATTCTCATTCGCAGCCATATTTATCCATATAAAAATTGGATTGAATATCTAACCCTGACCCAATCACAAAAGTTAGTTCAAGGAGGAAGGATTGCCCAAACCTTAAAAATAGTATTCTGACTATATTACTAGCTAATGGGAGGCATCTTAACACCCCGTCACCTCCGTAGTCTGATGTTTGCAAGATTAAACAGCTGTAGGTAACTCAACATCAACACTAGATACACTTTAATACCATATTCCATGTTTTGAAATTAACAACAGTGGAATTATAAGAAATAAAAGGCTGGAAGGAACACATAGACTGAGACATGAAGGGGGAAAAGATGAACAACTTCAGGCCCTTCGTGAACATCTTTACATGATTGTTGATGATGCACAAGAAAACAAAATTTTGAGAACTCAATTTGACAATCATTGTTAACTAATTGACCAACAAAAATAAGATGACTAATGAGACTAAGTGAAACAAAGACATTGTTAAATATGTTATCTATCACCATTGCTGTTGTGATAGGTAAATGGTTTCCATCTCCAGTACGAATTTGGAGATTTCCTGAGTATCCTGTGACATTTGTAAGGGTTTCGGCACTGTAGGGCATATGATTGGATGCCCCAGAGTTAAAATTCCAAGAATAATGGGTACAAGAAGATTTCCCCAAGAGCCCTAAAGCAGAGAAGCGGTAGTATCAGGGGTCAAAGTTTGAAGGCGGGTAAGAGCATTATGATGCACATTTCCTGTATGCACAAAGCTACGAGCAGAAGAAGCACCAACATTGAATAGTTCTCAAGAAATGTGTTTTAGGTTTGATTTGTATGGTGTCCGCAACTGGAAGAGATATTTTTCTTTTTGAAGTTCATTTAGGCATGCATCCGAGGATACAATATTGTTCATAGAATTGAGCAGAATACCTTCAAAATCTGATCTCAACTCAATAACAAATTAATCTCGTTTAGTAGTTTCATGAACTGTTTGCACCACAGTATGACCTTTAATTGACAAATCTTCATAAACAACGGCAATGAATTCAGAGTAAGGGAGACTTTCCTATTGAAATATGTTTATTTCAAGTTCAAGCCAGAACCTTCTACCAGTGTTATTCTTTCTACACATTTTCTTTAGATAGGCCAATATCTTGGCTGCAGTGCTGAATGGTCTAAAAGATTGAGGACAATATTGGGATCAAGAGAGCCTATGATCCAAATCATGACTCGAGTGTCTTTGATTTATCACTTGTCATATTTAGTGTTTTGTTCATCTTTATCGAGAGAAGGAATGCTACGATCAGTATCACAATTCCTTACCTTTGACAAATATCTAGAACTGAAATGCTCAGGTTGTGTAGTTCTTGCCATTACAGTGAACAAACAAGATGTCATAAAGAATTGAGTGGAACAAGGGGCACATTGAAAAAGGGACAGAGGTCAAATAAACTTATTCTAGAGTAGGACAGAAATGAGATAATAAATACAAGAGGCTAGGAATCCTGGGCAAACCTAGGTAGGATCGCACCTCAGACTAATATCGTGTTAAACTCCGAAAAATTGTAGGTCAAAATGTGTTCATCTGGAGAACTCTCATATGAGTAATATAATAAATAAAATTTCGGCCTTGAAAAGTAGCTGAACTGCTACAAATGCTAACCTACATCTATATTATCCTAATGAAGTAGATAACGACATAATTATGTGATTACAAATATCCTAATAAAGGAAATAATTACAAAATCAGCAATCATATTGAAGGGGATAGTCAAATAATTCTGGCTGCGGGATCTGCTTGATTGAATGGCCAAAAATTCTGTGGGGATGTGTTCAAAGAAAGTCATTGGAGGCACCGATGGGAAGGGTAATTGCCAAGGCTTTTAGTCCGTGTGAAATTGATAAAAGGATGCCAAGAAGGACAATAACAGAATCTATTAAAAGGGATAACCTGAAAAATTATTTTTAACCGGGGCTAATGGTATTGATTAATTCATGTAATCAACCACATCTATTGAGATGAAGCTATTGTTGTACATCAAGATGGGTCAGGATTCAATGAAAATAGGAAATAAGAGATTAGAAGAGTCTTTCTTTTCAAAACTTTCTTCAAATTCAATACAAATTTTGCAATTAAATCTATGTAATATTTAAGCTTTCGATGTAAAAGTTTATAACAATAAGTGTAACTAGTTTATCTCTTAGTAACTAGTTTGTCACTTGAAGGACGAGAAATAAGTGTAAAATTAAGACAGAAAACCCAACAAACCTTGGACGTCCCTCTGAGAGAAAAGAATATGTGAACTAAGCTTTTGCAAGTATCTGACTTTGCAAGTATTTCAGCTGCTTCAGCTTCCTACAAAAGATCAAAAGAAAATGTCACAAAGTTCTGCAGCAATAATATGAAGGGGCGAAAGGGTATACTGGAGACAGATACAACCTTCCAGAGTCCTGCACGGGGACCATCAACTACTCCTGCTTCAATAACATCAATGCAAACCAAAGGATGGTGGAGGTTAGGAGCCCTTTTTCGGGCCTGAGCTCTAGCAAATTTCAAAATCTCCAATGCTTCTCCAAGGGGTTCTAATTTGTCAGTCTTATAAAGACTAGCAATCCATGGTCGCCGATGGCCTACAATATCCAAGGCCCACTGTCGTGCAGCTTTCACCAGATCATCAGGCGACGCCAATCCATCTACAAGCCCCAAACTAAAAGCTTCCTTCCCTTTAACTGGTTTAGAAGTCTTAGTTCAAAAAGAGAGAAAAAAAAAGAGGTGAAGAAATTAATTGAAAATCACTGGACAAGAACATTGAAGTCACAACTCTTGAAACTTTCCTGTAAAGAAAAACATAATTCAACACAAAGTGGAGAACTGAAGAAAAAGCTTGTTGATATTACGTTCAGAAAAAAAATCTAAGATGGAACAGTGAATGTGCTGTTTGACTGATCACCAACCTTGAGTTTGTAAACACCAGCTTTTCAGATCAGTTCTTCACATTGAACAGAGTGGAAAGTTACAAAAAAATAAGCATAAAAAGGTATAGTACCAGCATCATTTCAAGTGCCTTTGCCAAACCAACAAGACGAGGAAGTCGCTGTGTTCCTGAAAGACAATTCAAATTTTAATGAAAAATGTTCTATACTAAAGAAAAAGGAAACAATAACAAAATTAGTCATAAGACCTGCACTGTTACTCATGGTCTAACTTGTTCTCTATTTAACATTTTGAATTCATACACAAAATACAAGTAAATTTGATGAAAACAGATAGGAATGAGTTAATACCTCCAAGTCCAGGAATTATTCCAAGCTGAAGTTCAGGCAAACCAAGCTGAGCAGTTGGGGTTGATAACCGAGCATTGCACGCCTATATGAGAAAGAATGGGTAACAATTTGTAGAAATTTACAAAGAAAATATTCTTTTTCCTAATCAGTTGGCAACACAAACCATTGCAATTTCTAAGCCCCCACCCAAGGCAAGGCCATCAATGGCAGCAACCAATGGCTTCCTGGCCGCTGAAAAATGAAGAAAATAGATTGTAGATAGCACAGAATGAAAAATAAATAGCAAATAAAGAATTTCATAAAGAAATGACGTACCTTCTATTGTATCAGTGATGATGTCTACCGATAGCCAACCAGTTTTTGGACGCTCTACATGAGGAGAGAGAGAGGAAAGAATTACACAATGTCTATGAATGTAACCACATTACAAAGACACTCCCAAAGAAGTACCTATCGGCCCTTCATCACCAAAGGCAGAAATATCAAAGCCTCCAGAAAATTTTCCCTTTGCACCTGATAAAGTAACATAAGATTCAGTTATGATGCGATAGCTACAAGCTAGTTGGCCAACAAATATCTTCGGTTAAGCCCAAAATCGGCCAGCACTCAATTCCCATTTGTTCTTCCCAATCTAATAGAGCATATTAGTTATTTTCACAGTTTGAAACTTCGGTGTTTATCAAAATATCCCCATCATATCACAGGAGTGAATGAAGATGGCTACTGTAGATGGTTTGACCATCAATGAATGTACAATAGTATCAGTCATAACAAACTAACAAGCAAGATCGGTCAAGAAATTTTCAATTTGGTCAAGGACAACTATTTGAATAGATAAGATACCAAAGGAACAAGCTTAAGCATTGCCCCCTTCCCAGTTTTTTTTGAATAATCTCTGCCTAGAAAAGCAAATTGCAAAACATACCAGTAACAACAAATGCCTTGACATCGTCTCTGCTTAGAGCCTCATCAAAATTCTGCTTAAAACTGCGCAACACTAGCGAGAGAAAAAGAAGGAGAAATTATCGACACAACATAGAGTAACATTGAGCAATAGAAAAAGAATTGAAAGGATAAAAATTTACCATCATAGGAGAGAGAATTAACGGGAGGGTTGACAATGGTGATGACGGCAACCCCATCGGGTCCAACCTCCATGAGCGTGTGTCCTTTGCTTCCCATTACGCTGCCACTCTTACGACTTTCCAAGAATCAGACTTGAAGAAGAAAATAATAAATCAAAAAAGAGGGAGAAATTTTGTTGACGATGGTGACTACTGTGTAACATAAATAAGCTACGCACATCACATCAAGGCACATCAAATATTAATGATTCTATCTACCTTTCCATAGATACCTTTAAGTCAATTTTCATTTTCACGGAACTATCTCATAAATTTTTAGTTGTTAGTTGTTAGCTGTTCATAAAATATATTACTATGTAATTATTTTTTTTTAAATACCTACATTTTTATTACACTTTTTCTATAATTTTATTTATTTTTAAGGCTATATATAATACTTTTTATTTCAACAAGTTTTTTTATTTAAATATTAATTAGTTTTAGTTTTTAAAAATTAAAATTAAATATGATTTTTTATAATATTTATTGCTTATAATTCTTATGTATATAATTCTACTTTTTCTTAATTTAAATTACATAAAAATGTTAAAAACCATAAATATTGAAAATTCTATAATAGTTAATTATTTTTAAAAAGGTAAAATTAATAATGATGATAATAAATAATTAATATACATTAAAAGTGATGAAAATATATGTTAAAATATTAGAGATAATAATAGAAAGAAATCAAATAAGTTAAAGTTGGTTAAGTTTTTCGATTTTTTTGCATACTTGTAATTATAAAAAAAAAAAACCATTCTCGAATTATTTTATTCCTATAAATGTTATATTATCTTATTGCAATATTTTTATTTTCATATTGAAAGGTAAAAAGGTTATATTCCAATGGTAAAGATATAAATTACTTTTTAACTTCACTGTCTGTTTTTATTTTTATTTTGGTTATTTTTTGTGTAAAAAAACATTCCAAAAAACAAAGTTAACCCATAATATTTCAAGCATGCCTAAAAATAACATTTTGATTATAGTATATATGGGATTGTCATTCCTATTACAACATCATAAAACAAACACCCCAAACTAATCATCTTACACTATAAACTGCAAGTACACATCGTTTGGCACCTTATTCCAACATTATTGATGAAACTGATTACTATTTTCTTGAAAAATGATTAATTTAATCACCATTTCGTTGTAATATTAATCTTTAAAATTAAGAAAAACTTACATAATTTTTTAAATAATTTAATTCTAAATTTAAGCTCCTAATTTTTTTTAATCCCCAACGAAGGATTCAAATGACAATAATAACATATATTTATAGATCAAAATGAAAAAAAAATATATCGTTTCACCACATAAAACTTATAGGACTTCAAATATTATTTATCTCTTCTTTTTAATTTCAGGAACAATACAACAAGGATATACAGCTTTAATTTTATTCTATCTTCTTTTATTTTATTGCGGTGAACTTTGTTTATTTTACATTTTTGTAATTATTATAATATTAATTTCCTTTTTATTTCTTTTTAGAAAGTAGTGACCCGGCATGATATTCTCTTTATTGAATATATGTCAGTTCAGATTCAATTGTTTATTATTGAATTTATAACATAACCGGGTTTCTAGATGATAAAATTGAATACTTTAATGATATTGCTAAAAATTGTAGATAAGATGTAAGGAGTATCCAATATCTGTCAATCGGTTATCGTAAGAGTAATAAATTATCTTATTAAGGCAAATAATATTATGCCTTAAAAAATGTTGTAAATTTTAATTCATTTTTTCGAATATCCATGTTTTTAACTTAATTACCATTAAAAAACATAAAAACTAATTCCATGACCATTTATTACCGTCCATTTAAGTCAAACTCTTGATATTCGTCCTCTATTTTTAGTGACAAACAAACATCTATCTAGACTAGATACTTTTATTTTGACCAAAGAATAGTGCTGTTTAAATATTTTCTCATCATACATTATTTATTAGCTATTTTTGAAGTCACCACTATATTCCCACCATTTGATAGGAGAAAAGGAAAATTCAATAGAGTAAACACTTGATGAGCTGTTTATTTCTTACATCCTTGACTTTGCCTGCTCCACGGGGGCACTCTGCAATACAATCGGACAAAATCCATTAGACAGCAAAAATAATTCTCAAACATTATCTATTGGGGGAAGTGACATAAGCTATTCTTACAACAATTTCTCAAAAGACACTGTTACAAAAGAAATATCAGAAAAAATAAATTAAATAGTTCTTTCACAGATCAAAATTAACTTATATGAATCAAATAATAAAATAAAATCATTTTTTCCTTAAATTAAAATTCAGTCATACATAAATTGATTTATAACAAAGTGTCAATTAATTATTTTAAAGCTAAAATGTGGTTTCGTTATATGTAGGGAGAAAATATAAAACAGCTAAACATATAATGTAGTATTTATTCATATATTGGACTTTATAAGTAAAATTTTATTAAATTGATCATTATACATACAAACATTACAAGTTTCATCCTGTCATCGTACTTCGGATCGGAAGTTAACTCTCTTAAAACATTTTTAATTTGGTCTCTTTGAGGCTTGTTTGCTTCGCTAAGTGTTTAAAGCAGTTGATAAAGCAAAGAAGTTAACTATAATAGATGATCTTGATTTTCTGGCTACAGATGCAATGTGTTAGTGAATTGCCCTTTAGACAACGAAGTTACCTTAAGTTTCGATCTTTTCTTGAGTTAAAAACAGATCTAATAATCCTGCAAACAATCTACCAAGGGAAAGAACACTTTGCACACTATCCCAACCTAATGCCATTGACCAAATAGACATTGGCTAAACCCTACTGGAATAACAAATGGTTTTGTATGAAATGAAATGGAAATAAAGGAGCATAGTTTTACTCACCAGAGGAATTCCTTTGGCGGCTCTAGCAGCCAAGTACGCACAGGGCTTGAAGAATTCTCCATACAACTCTGACCATTTTTCTAATCTTGAATATATGTACTTCGATCCAAAAGAATCGGCCCAGAATATGATGCCTCCCCTAACGAAATCGACCTCAAAATTTTAGAACATGTACACAGTTTTTTTACAAGTGTGCCAAATAAATAATAAGACAAACCTGTAAGGTGGAAACCCCATGCCCATGATAGCAGAAATATCGAGATCTGCTGCTTTGACTGCAATACCTTCATCAAGGACCCGACAAGCCTCATTCACCACAGGAAAGAATATCATCTCTACGATATCCTTTTCTTGTAATTTCGCAAGCTGTCCAGGTTCAGATTATCCAATGGAAATTTAAAAACAAATCAGACTTCAAATGTTGTTTCCTCTTCAGCCAACAAATATGCAATGAATTAGGAAGAGTTGAAAATACCTTAGGATCAACAGAGACTCCAGAAATGCCCCTCGCCTTCTCAATATAGTTCTTCAATTCCGGATCAGGACTAGCCTTGCGTTTATCATCATACAAATAAAAACCTTTGCGAGTTGTTTCACCTGTTAGAAGTGTGTTAAACAAAGATTGTTCATGAATTAGTTCAGTAGAATATGACCGAGCATTTCAATGTTAGTAAATACACTCCACACATATATCTCATCAAAATTCCAATCGATGCAGTGTTTATCTTTACCAGCTCTCTTATCTTCTTGTAGAAGTGGAATAAGCATTGATTTATAAGTTCGCTCAGGAAAATTCTGAATAAATTGCGAGCCAGTAGCAATTGCCACACCAAATCCAACAAGGTCAACCAATCTGCACAAGTAAATATGTAACAAATTAGACTCTTCAAGAATTGATTATGAATATAAAGATCTTATCCGAGAATTGATACCTGAAAGGCCCCATGGGCATTCCAAATTTGGTGATTACCCTATCAATTTGATAAACATCTGCTCCACGTTCAACAAGCAAGAGACCTACTTGCGTGTACGGGAAGAACATCCGATTAACAGCAAATCCAGTGCAGTTTCCAACCACCACTGGTGTTTTCTTTATCTTTTTTGAAATATCTAGTACGTCAACTATCACTTGGGGAGAGGTCTGCTTTGTACGTACAATTTCCAAAAGTGGCATAACATGTGCAGGACTAAGTAAGCACAAGTCAGATGTTTAAGTCAGAAAGACATTACGGGGAGAAAAATAGTTTCCAAATACAAGATACCACCTGAAGAAATGGGCTCCAACAATTCGATCTTTGGATTTGATCTTCTCTCCTATCAAGTTCAAGTCAATTGTGGAAGTGTTACTTGCAAGTATACAATGAGGGGGACAATACTTTTCAAGATCAACAAAGATCTGCTGCTTTAAGGACACATTCTCAATAACAGCCTGTCGAGATATCAAACACCAAAAGTTCATAACTTCCATAACATGCAACCACAACCTTGAGGACGGTTAATAAGGAAATATATTTTGGAGTTTCATTATACAACCTCAATGACCATGTCCACATCTCTGAAGCTTTCAAAGTCAAGGGAAGCGGTTACAAGAGAGATGGCCTTTTCAAAATTTTCCTTGGTCATTTTACCTTTCTTAACACGGCTATTTAAGTTTGCTGTTCATAGTGAAGAAAAAAATACATTAAAACAGGAAAACAACAGCATATACCTTCATTAAAAATGCAGATTGAATAGGGACCGGTGAGAGCCAACTCTTAAGAATCTATTCTCACCTTTAATCCTATTCAAACCAGCATCCAAAAATTTCTCATTTATTTCTTTCAAGATGATAGGATAGTTGCTAAGAATTAAAGCTGTTGCTATTCCGGACCCCATTAGTCCTCCACCAAGGATGGCAACCTTCTTGATCTGTCTAGGAACCAGACCACGATCCGTAACCCCAGGTACCTATCCATGACACAAGGTATTAGGAAATTCGTATTTGTCGAATTTATACAAAAAATAAATAAAAATAAATAGACCTTTACAGGCTAGCTAATGCAGCTTCAAAACCTTTGTCTTTATAAAAAAGATAAATCGATCCTAACTGGAGTCCAAAATCAAGGTCACAGAGAGGAGGATTGCCCAAACATTATAAGGACTATGACTATATTCCTAGCTAATGTTTCTCATCTTAACTTTGCCTCATATCCAGGTCTAGGATGATACATATATTTTGAAGTTTGCCAGATTGAACATTTGCAAGTGACCCAACATCAAGCCTAACCTAATTCGAAAAGTTAGCTCAAGGTTGGTGGATTCCCCAAACCTTATTATAGACAATATGCAACTTTTAAACAATCCAATAAAACCTCTGGCAAGAAAACACCACTTTCAAATTTAAGATACGTTTTAAGATGAGTTGGAAGGGTAATTGGGAATGACAAAGTGATGCTAATTTCATTTGACATGAGATGTATCCGAAGATAAGGAAGCTACCGAACAGTCTTCAGTGAATCAAAAAGTTTTGAACCCATAGTGCTTAAATGGAAGTGTTCAAGAAAAGATAACAAACGAAAAGGAAATGTGTTAAAAGTTAGTTACCCGCGGGTGAAGGAAAGCACTTAAATACTCCATCGAGCATTTGATACTACAAAATGTGGGGCTTAAGACACTTCATAATAGATAAGTTTTGATCATGGCCCTATTCCTAAGAGTAAATGTCCCAACGATAATGTGATGCTTCACTCATCCTTTTTAGTCAACCACTCCATAGATAATTCCTTCTTCTGAGACACCAATAAACAAAATTCAATACCAATAACCACTCAAGGAACCATTCCTTGAAAGGTATTAGAAATAGTTTAAGTGTGAGTCAAAAGTCCCACAGGATAGAAAAGACAAAGTTAAACACTATATAAGAATAAAGACTCATAACACCATTGTCTTAAGGTTTTTGTGTAAAAGTGGTGTCAAATGCCTTATATGTGTAAGACTAATGTCATATAACCATATGGAACCACAATCTCTCAATGACTATAACCATAAACCATATATATGAAAAAAAATATAACCCATCAAAAGGTACCTTTTCAATGCGGAAGAACTAAATCCCTTAAGTACTCCACTGAACATCCCATACTAATGAATGATTAAAAACATTGAAAAAGGTCCATTAGCTCCACACCGAAGGGCTATGGACATAGAGGAGAGAGAAAAGAGTAGAAGAGTCTTTCTTTTCAAAACATTAACTAAATTAAATACAACATTTAGAAATAAGCGGACATTTAAAATCATTTGTTAACGTATATCAACAACAACAACCTCTCATCAATCTGAGGCAGAAGCTACTCTCAGTGATTTGTGTGTCCGTTTTCAATTATGTCCAAACACTAAATATTTTGACAACATTTAACCTTTCTATTAAAGGTTTAAAGTATGGTATTAAAAAAATATAAGCTATTTTTGTCTTAATAGATAGTTTTGTCACTTGAATTGGAAAAAAGCAAAGGTAAAAAATTAAGACACAACCCAAACAAACCTTGGTTGTTCCTCTTTGAGCAAAAAATACGTGAACTAAGCCTTTGCAAATATCTGACTGCACAAGTTGTTCGAAGGCTTCGGCTTCCTACAAAAATTAAACACAAAGTCATACATACTTACGCAACAGTAATATGAAGGGGAAAAGGGATATACTGGTGTAGACAGATAACAACCTTCCAGAGTCCTGCACGTGGACCAGCCACTATTCCTGCCTCAATAACATCAATGCAAACCAAAGGATGATAGAGGTTAGGAGCCCTCTTTCGAGCCTGAGCTCGCGCAAATTTCAAAATCTCTCTTGCTTCCCCAAGGGGTTCCAATTTGTCGGTCTTATAAAGACTAGCAACCCATGGTCGTCGGTGGCCCAATATATCCAAGGCCCACTGGCGTGCAGTGTTTACCAAATCATTAGGTTGCACTAAACCATCAACAAGCCCCAAACTAAAAGCCTCCTTCCCTCTGACTGGTTTTGAAGCCTGGATTTTTTTAAAATGAAGTGTTAAAAAAGTTAATTGAAAATCACTACACAAGCACATTGAAGCCAAACCACTAATCTTGAATACTGTGTTAAAATGGAAAGTACAATTCCACTCGAAGTGAAGAACTAAACCAAAAAATCTGGTGATATCTATCCAACAAATTTCAAACATAAAAGTGCAATGCTGTTAGACTGATTACCAACCTTGAGTTTGAATATACCAGTTTTTCAGATACCTTCTTCACATTTAACAGAATAGCAAAGTTATAAAATGAAAGCATAAAATGTAGCATACCAGTATCATCTCAAGTGCCTTTGGCAAACCAACAAGACGAGGAAGCCGCTGAGTTCCTAAGACAATTTAAAATCCAGGTTAGCAATACTAAAGAAAAATATAGTGAGGAGAACATTTAGTTACAAGACATTCACTGTTACTCATAGTATAACTTCCTTTTACAAATTATTCTAGCCCCGTCAAATGTCCGAATTAAGGTATTTAACCAAACTTTTAGTTAGTTCATTACTTCATTAAAAGCATGTAAAACTTGATATTCAATCAGCTTTCCTCTGTAGCTCATGTCACTCAACAATGTCCAGTCATGAAGGTTACAAGTATGTTTTCAAAATAAATAATAAAAAAGTTATGTATACAGAAGAATTTAATTTGAATTCATACACAAAATACAAGTTAATTTGATCAAAATAGGGAGGAATCAGATAGTACCTCCAAATCCTGGAATTATTCCAAGCTGAAGTTCAGGCAAGCCTAATTGAGAAGTTGGAGTTGATAACCGAGCATTGCATGCCTGTATAAGAAAGAATTGGTAAATTTTGCAGAAAAATAAGAGGAAATGTTTCTTCCTAACTAGTGGGTAAAGTGTACCATTGCAACTTCTAAACCCCCACCCAAGGCAAGGCCATCAATGGCAGCAACTGATGGTTTCCTAGACGCTGAAAAATTAAGTGGAATAATTTAACATATAACAAAATGAAAACAAATAAAAAATAAAGAATTTAAAAAAAACGAAGTACCTTCAATAGTATCGGTGATGATTTCTACTGATATAAGACCAGGTTTTGGACGCTCTATAAGAGGGGAGAGAAAAGAGTTAGAAAATTAGTACGAATGTCAATTATTGAAATTTAGAAAGTCACCCAAAATTGTTTAAGTACCTTTGGCCTCTTGAATGCCACCAAATGCAGAAATATCAAAACCTCCAGAAAATTTTCCCTTTGCACCTAATACATGTGACAAGATTCAGTTATAATTATGTGGAGTTGGCCAAAAAATATCTTTGGCGAAGCACAAAAACTAGCCTGCTGCTTCATTTTTCTTTTCCCTTTTGTACTTCTCAATTGTAATTAGTTCTTTGTAGTTTGAAAATTCTGTGCTTATCAAATGTCAAAATTATGTCATAGAAGTTAGTCGAGTTGAGTGAGAATGATCATTCTAGATGGTTGAAAGTCATAACTATTACTAACATTTGTATAATAGCATTTCATTTGATCAGGTACTTTTAATTTGACAGGGATAACTACATCCAAAGTTGTCACTTGGTCATTGCTAATGAAGGGTGGGGACTTGGGTAAAAGGTTATAGGCTCAATTGGTGGCTATTTATCACATTATCTTCTTCTTATTATAAGTTTTGGTTTTACATTGATCCCTTAGAACAAATTACTTCTAAGAAATTTATTTGTTTTACATTGTCCCTGCCAAATCATGGTTACTACTTTCAATATCAACCCCTACCTAATTACGGATTCTATCTTGTTAAATTGAACACAACCCCTTAGAAACTGTTCTGGTCAAAAGCAAATCACAATACCTGTAACGACAATTGCCTTGACATCATTCCTCTTTATCGCCTGATCAAAACTCTCCTTTAAACTGTTCAATACTAGAGACAAAAAGAGACACAGGGAGACAGATGAGCAACATAAAGCAATAATAAGCAATAGAAAAAACAACGTGAAGAATATGTAAAATGATACTGAAAGGGTTAAATATGTTTTTTTCCCTCAATTTTCAGTAAATTTTAAAATTAGTCCATTTCAAAATTTTAAACCAATTTAGTCCTTCATCTTTCGAAATACGTGTATTTAGTCATTTTAATCAAATTTTGTTAGGTTTATATGATGTTTCGTACGCATTTCAGGATTATATTTGAGTTGTTTATATGTTTTTTGCTTTAATGTTAAGTCAAATACTATTATGAAACGTGCTTAAAATATAAAAAAAAAAAAACTTAACAAAATTTGATTAAAATAACTATATTTACTTATTCCAAAAGATAAATGACTAAATTGATCCAAAGTTTCGAAATAGACTAATTTCAAAATTAGTTAAAATTAAGGGACAAAAACATATTTAACCCATACTGAAAAGTTTCACAACATGCAGTGGCATTAATCAGAAAAACGCTGATTAATTTCACGGAGCAATCCCAAATCCGTTATATAAATATAAAAGCATGGTTCTACTATCACATCATCATCAAGATTGGCGAGAAAACAGGCAGTAAATGCAATCTACTGTGTGCCTGGGTGATTGCTGGCAAAATCAATTTCGATAAAATTGATTTTGAAGTTAATAGTAAAATTCTTAATCCAACTTAAAAAGACTGTTCCAAGCTGTTTTAAGTTAAAATCATTTCTGTTTTCAGAATACATGACTGAAGGCACAACAAATCATGAGAGACTTCGGTTAACTCGTGGTGGAACTAGAAATCAAAGAAGCACTAAAGAGACGATGAAGAAATGGTTTCCGAGCTAAAAGAAAAAGGCGAAAGTGTGTACCGTCAAAGGAGAGGGAATTGACGGGAGGATTGACGATGGTGATGACGGCAACCCCATCGGAGCCAACGTCCATTTGCGTGTGCCCTCTTCTGCTACCCATTGTGCTGTGATGCGATTCCTCTGGTTTTCGATTATTCAGATTTGATATGAAGATGGAAAAGAAATTGAATATGAAATAACAAGAAGTGACGTGAACGGAATGTCCTGTTTAGTAGGAAAAACTTGGCTCTAATCCAAATAATAAAATAACTACTATATAACAATACATCACATCACACCATTCTGAACTTCTGAAATAGCTTTTCTAATTTTACCTTCAAATTTAACTAATTACAAATGGCGCTTATATTACATTAGTTAATTCTTTAATAATTATCTTAATTTATACTTATAATAAAAGTTATTTATTTATTAAAATTTACTCTGTCAAATTGTTAATTTACATAAGTGGAGTTTAAAAAATAATCAATAATTAATGTTTTCTCTATTTTGATGAGATAAATGTAAGTATTTTTTTTTCTTTCACTAAATTTCACCATCACTTCCCAAAGGCTTGGTTTAGGTGAGAGAAAAATAATAGAGGAAGTAGAAGAAAAAATTTGAGAAATAAATGAAAATAAAGGTTATTTAGTTGAAAATAAATTAGAAGAAAGATAAGTTATTTTATTTATTATTGATTACTATATAAATTGGTTTATTATTATTAAAAAAACATTTTTCCTTAATATTATAATAATAATAATACTAAATTTATAATTAATTGTGATAGCTACATAATTGATTATTAAAGATTAAAACAATTCCGAGACACTTTTTCGAACAACATATTCTATTAATCTATTAGCAAGACACTTTTGTGTTTTTACATACTCATATAAGAGAAATTTTTTTTAATGGATGTCATAAATTTTCTTTGGATTGAATAATTTATTTTATCCAACTATTTTTAAGTTTATTTCAATATTATTTTTTAATTTTATGACCTTTTGAAAAAAAAATGGAATAATCTAGTATATTTTTTGTCAACATCGTTAAGAAATTAACAATATTGCAAAAATATGTAATAATTCAATTTTTTTTTCTCAATGTTATTTGGAAATTAAGTATTGGTAATATGTCACATGAGATTATATAACACGATATATACGAGGTCTTATATTGTTTACAAATATATAATTGTGTGTAAAAGTAATATTAGACTTAAATTTTACTTTTATAAAACGTTATCTAAATCATTTTTTAAATTTATCTTAATAAAATTAGTTAGATTTATCATGTTATATACGAGATTAAATTATATGTCAAAATAAAGTAAAACTATATTAAAAATTTGAAAAATAAAATGACAGTATTTGAAATTTTAAAATTAAAAAGACGGAAAATTTCATCCCTTTAATTTATTCTGCACCCTATAAATTTCTTTATTATTAATTAATATTTGATATTAAATTCTATAACAATTTCTTTAATTTAATTTTAACTTTTACAAAAATTATTTAATAAATACATATATTAATAAGTACACACATATGTAAAGGTATATTCATTACATTACTATCACCTTCATTTTATTTTTACTGGGGTAGCAAATGGGTAAGTCCGGTTCATTTTAACTCGCATTGTCCTTGGTTCATCAAAAAATGAGTTGGATTGGACTGGTCCACCACCGAAAAACATGTTAAACATTATAACCTGTCTCTCAGAGCAGGACGGCAAGTTGGTCTGCCACTTTTCTTTTAATTGTTTTTAAATTTTTTTAATTTTTTAAAATATTTGGTTATAAAATTTATTCATTATATAAATTTGTTTATATAATATAATATATATATTTTTAATTATTTCTATTTTTTAAACATAAAAAATAAAAGATACAAATAAAAAAAAAACAGGTCGGCTGACAAGGACGAACGAGCTGGCTCGCCCTAACAAACTAGGTGGACTAGGACACAGCGGGTTGATAGGTTGAAAACTCCAATCTGACCCGTTCTTTTCTTCACGGACTAACATATCTGATTACAGTTTGACTCGCTTTAACATGTCTAATTTTTCAAATACTTTTTAATTTTATATTTTCATTCCGTGTACAGAATACACAAAAAATAAATATATTTTTTAAATATAATTAAATGAAAAATAACATATATAGTCTAAGGGGAGACTAACAGATAAAATAGAGCAAGATTGATATTTTCAAGGTGCAACAAAAATAAAAAATACCATCACTTATCCTTCAAACATCTCAGAGAGTATTAAATGATTATTTACAACAATATTAAATAGAAATTTTAGATACGGATAATTTAATTTATAAATTTATTGCACTTAATTCAAATTTTGGATTCTATATTTTACGAAATTCACAATTTTAATCTTTACGTTTCTTTATAATTTTAATATCATAATTTTTAACCATCCTTGGTTTTATTTCTCAATTGTTTAGTAATTTTACTTTTAATTGTCAGTAATTTTATTCAATTTTTACTTTTAAAAATATATTAGATCACAATTAAAATATATTTAATAAAGTCTTTGCATTTTTATTCTTATGGAGGAGTAAAAAAATTATTAAATGAATTTATAAAATGTAATATGTATTGTTATTATTACTTAAATATACAATTTTTAATGTTTTTTAAAATATATAATTGATGGATTACATTAGGGTGACAAAACAGGCTAGTCTGTCTCGTTTTGGCCTTTTCCGCCCTTAGCTCACAAAAAACAATCGAATCGGACTAGTTCGTCACTGAAAAATGAGTCAGAAATTACAACCATCTCTCATCACAAGACAAATTGGCGAGCTGCCCTACCACTTTTTTCTATTTTGATTTATAAAATTTGTTATACATTTACTTATAAACAAATATTTAGAGCATATTTAATTATATAAATATTTTTCAAGCTTTTAATTGATCAGTTAATATCTTTAATTGAATAAATTAAAATGATTATTATATTTACATGTTAAATTATTGTATTATAACTAATAATCAGAACTTAATTTATTTGGGTCAATGATTTAAATTAAAACAGTATTGCATATTTACATTTATGCAAAAATATAATAGAAAAAATAATTTTATTTTTATTTGTTAAAACTAAAAAAGAATTAAAATTAAAAATTAAAATAAATAAATAAAATGGCTCAATGGATCGGGCAAACCCACCAATTTGACGGAATAAGCGAGCCAGACCAAAACAAATTGGCGGGTTGAAAATTTCAACTCGACCCGCTATTTCCTTAATGGGCTAACGGGTTGGCCCGGCTGGCTAAACTCGCTTTAAGACCCCTAGATTAATTATAAAATTCCAACAATTACATTTTTTTCCCACATCCTTTATGTAGGGAGGACAAATAAACTCATCCACTTGGGTATTGTTTGAACTCATCTCCGTTTTGATGGAGAATCTCCACATTGACTTAGTGTATGTGCGTGCGTGTGTGTGCTCTATTTTGTTTTTCTTATAATTTGTTTGGTTTGTTACAAAATTCATTTATATTTCCAAGATACTTCTCTTCTTATCACAACCTTTGTGCAATTATGTTCAAATAATGCATGTCAAATAAATATTTTTTTATGTATGATATTTGAGTATTTTAAGTGTTCAATAGCATAAACATTTCATTTATTAGGTAATTTAAGGTGTTGTTGTGAATGGTGTTTTTGTAATTGTTGTCGAGACATCATGTGATTGGTGTTGCTGTTATTTCTCCGAATTTTGATTTCATAGTTATTATCGTAATTGGCTTCTTTGGATTGGATATAACTATATTTAATCATTGATTTAAAAAAAATAACAATTGTTGGACTATTTATTGATGTTTGTATAGTAAATTGTTGAAATTAAGATGTTTGTTGTTGGGCTGCCGCTTATTTGTGTTGTATTGTTGTTTTTAGCATACAATGTTGTTGTTAGTGAGTTACCAGACCACACTACACACACATTTGTGATGTTAGGTTGCTTTAATTGTTGTTTGTGTTGTTGTTTTAATAGACATTTGTGTTACTGCTTGGGTTGCTATTTGTGTTTTTTTTGACTGGGTTATGTCATTTTGTTTCATTCCTCAATGCTTATTGGCTGAACCTGTTTTAGTTCACATGTGATTATTTTTCTTAAATTAGATTTTTATTCTACTGTTCATGAAAGGAAAAAATGTACTTGGGTCAATTAGTTATTTGGTAACATAAGATCTCCATACTGTATAGTTGTTTCTTTGGACCTCTACTATGGAATGTGAAAAAAAAAAATCAAATATGATTTGGGCCTCCAATTCAAAATCTAAAAAAAAAAAGTCAAAGCGGACCGACCGAATTGAATAGGTAATTCCGTTTCACTTGGCAAGCTAATGCGATCCGACTTGTTTTAAGTGGGCCAAAATTGATTCGGAGCCTAAATGGGTCGAATTGACCTGTTTTGACACTCCTAACAAATACCACTTAATACACTCCAATCACACAAAAACAAAGTTCTCAAAAGGAAATAAAAATGGTACCTGATTGAATTAAATTTGTGAACCTGGAGTGGCTATTTAAAGTGAAAAAGATTGTTGAGTGTAGTAAATAATGGTTGATAAACAATAACTATTGCTGACCTTATTTATTTAATAATGTATATATATTTTTTGTAGAGACATAATAGTTAGTGTAGTAAAAGCTGGGGTGCAGGAAGAAAAATCGGGAACACAGTAGAAATTCCCTAAAAGTAAGTCATTCAGTGGTCCATTGGCATGGGCTCCCTCAACTGTAGCATGTGGACAATTATTTTTTTATAAACAAGATAGGGATTTCTTCTTGCAACTTTTTTTTCTTCACGCGTCCCCATAAATTATGATATCCCTATTTTATCTTCCAGTCAAAATTTATTAAAATCCCTATTGAGGCATTTCTCCCTCATCGTTTTCCAGTTGTGATGAGAATGAAAACGATCAAGAAGACCTTAGATTCATTGTCCCGGATTCACGGTTGAAATTATTTTTTAGATATATTCCAGAATTAACATTCTGAAAAATTTTGAATCTGAAAAATGTCTTTTGGAATATCTATTTCGAAACCGGAAAGTATAAAAAAAAATTCAAATTAAAGGTTTTGCAAGATGCTTTCAGATTTAAAAGTATTTTTCAAAATATTTCTTTTATATTTCAGATCGAGCATTTCAGAAAATATTTACAGATTTGGAAGTAATTTCCGGCACACTCATTTTAAAATATATAGAAAATATATTTTGGATAGAATGTTCTCAAGATATATTTTCCTAAATACTCAATCCAGAAGAAAAAAAAATGCAGAAATTTTTATTATACGCTTAGTGAGGATTGATTTTGGGATTGCAGGTTTTATGGAGTGCAGAGGAAAAAACAAAAGAGGGGTGCAAGAAGAAATGCAATTCTTTTTCATACCCAATCTAGTGGTCCTAAGATTACAACCCTGACCAATCCGAGACATAAGATTCAACAGGAAAACACATGTGATCATGAAAGAGAAAAAAAATAAAATAATATAAATTTAATTTAAATTTTGATATTTTATAAAATAATTCACTTTAATATATTTTTATTTTAACTCTAATTTAATTGCTTTAAATTTACTTTTTACATTAAATTATTTAAATAAAAATAAAAATTATTATATATATATATAACCACTAAAGTTATTTGAGTCCAATGTTAATTAAACTTAATATTATTTTTAATTTAAAATCTACGATAAATTTATGAGATTTTTCTTATAAATTACTCAATTATTTTATTTCTATAAAATGCGAAAGATAAACTTATATTTGGATTTGTAAGTATAAAAATCTAAAAATTTATAACTTGATATTTAGCCTAGCAGCATAATTTAAAGAGGGAAGTGCGTTCCATGAGCAGCTGAGAGAGGTAGCTAGAAATGTGAAACATTGCATACCTAACTACAAATGTGGCATTCGTACTTACCCCGACAACTCCACAAATGCATGGAAACTTGATCTCTGTATTCCATTGTCATTTTGGTTAAAAACAATCACCGCTCTTTCATGCCACAAGCTCCAAGGAAAATCCACTCACTCTATCTATCAATCAATCAATCAATCATCTTCCACCATTAATATCTCACTTCACCCTGTTAAGAACTCAGTTTAAGCTTAATTACTCTTCTCAAAATCACTTTCAATCACCATCATCAACATGAATTCTAATATTTCAGAATGCATTGCCACAAATACCCTTCCAACTGTCAGCAACTAAAAATGAAATAAAAGACAAAACATGGAAGTGTTTCTGTGTGGGTTCGGTTTCTGAGCAGTGGAACCAAACCATTCATCAGGTCTCAGGTACAGCTAGAAGTTGGACCCCAAAAAATGAAAAGCTGAAAGGACATTTTTTGGCTTCATACTAGGAAGCAAAAAGGACAAGGCCTGTGCTGTCATTAACCAAATAAATAGTGGGTAAAACTGGAATGCGAGTGCAAAAAAAAAAAAAAATTACAATCTCGTGATTTCTTCCTTAAAAAAAACCAACACCACGGTTTCTTGTTTCTTTCCGATGATGACGTGAGGTTGAAGAAGATGAATACGAAGACGATGTGGGCCTCATTGCAGCCAAACAACACTTCTCTTTCTTAATAGCTTCTTCCTCGTCCGAAAAAATCTGCTTGCATCTGCACTCCACGCTGCAAAATGCCCTGTCCCCTCTACAATGTTCATGTTTCGTTTCAACCACACCCCAAAAGAAAAAAAACAACTTCAATAACATCGATAAACAAACAAAAGATCCAGATACCATAAGATCTGAAAATAACAACACAACAACAAAAGCAAAAGTCTTATATCTAACAGACCAAATAATGTAGGTTGTATGGATAATGGATCACACCATGCTACAGGAAAAACAGAAAAAAACAAACATATTGTTTATTTTGATTAAAAGGACTCACTTGTACATGTAGATATCTTTCCCTGGCGAGAGTCTCTTCCCACAGAGAAAGCATTGGTCTAGAAAAGTGGGGGTTTGAAAAGGAGAAGGAGAAGGAGAAAGGGGTGGTTTTTTGTGGGTGGTGGTGGTGGACAAAATGGTGGTTTTGTTAATGACTTGAGGTGTCTTTTTACTGATACAACCTTTCTGAACTTCCAGCACTACGCTAAGACCAACCATGTTTCATTCTACGCCTTTTCTTTGGTTAGTGTTTTAATCAATGGTGTATGAAAAATGGTGGAGGAAACAGCATAAATAGAAAGAAGGGAAGGAGAAAGAGTGGGTCCCGTACAGCTATAGAGCAGTAACAAGCGTTTGCAGAGACTTGACTAGTTTGGGTATGGAAATGCCACGTAACGATGGAAAAAAAACTGGGTCAGTTTTGTCCTCTTGTGTTAATGTGTTTGGTAGCAGCATTTTGGCTTAGGGTATCCATCATTGATCCATGGATGGATCAGCTTATCTTTTTGGTGGTAAAGAAAAGAAGGAAAGAGAGAAGAGGGGAATGAATGAGAGAGTGAGTGTGCAGTGACATTTAACTTTAGTGAGAGCTTTTAGTTGAAGCAGTGCATGAGTTGTGTGAGTGTGTCTTTCAACTTTGAAATTCAAGATAAACACAATATATTAGGGTTTTTCTCTCTGTCTTTTCCCCAAACACTTTTTCACACCAATCCTTTTGGTACTCCCACACACAGGACATGGTGGAACCATGTTTTCTTTATATGATAAGAAAAGTCCAGGTGAGTTGAATGTCAAAGACTTATTATGATTAGGTATATACAAGTCTTAATGATCATTAAGATTTCATTAAGTCTAATCTTTACTCACTGAACTAACTTTGGTTGGCCATTTATCCTTTTTCTTGGAATGAGTCTAGAGGTTCATAAACAAAGATGTTTAAATGTGATTGAAGTTATAATATATTTAATGTTTTTGGTTTTTAAAGTTTAAAATGGTTTTGGTTTTGCTCTTCTACATTCAAGACACCATTTTAGTTCATTTAATGACTCAGCTCTAAGTTTGAAGACCTAAACTATTTTTTCAGTTTCAAAATTAAAATTGTATTTTTCAAAGGAGGAAGTTTTTTCTTTTAATTGGAGGAATCAAATCAAATGTATCTCAAAAATTCAGAATATAAAACCTGATTAAATCCTTTCTTGTTTAAAAGGTAATGAATTAGTAAACAAAATAGAAATTTATTTAGTCTATGTTCTTTTGATACGACGAATTTAAGGAAGAGTGTGAAGATGAATTTGAGTGAATTTGAGTGGATTTAAAGGGTGAAGTGAGTGGAGTTGGAGATGAATTGTGTAGAAGTTAGTAAGTAATTTGAGGGATGTGATAAAAAAAAGTTTTAATAGATAAAATTTGAAGATTACTGAAATACCCTTGATAGTAAAAATATATAAAATGATTTTTTGATTTGTTAAAAATATTAAATTTAAAAAATATTATTTGATAAATTATAATAAAAAGATAAATTATATCAAATTATTATTATTTAAAATTATCATTAATAATTATTCTTGTTGATTATTATATATATATATATATATATATTATGATTTATTGTTATATTTAATTTCTATATATTATTTGTTATTGAATTATATATATATTATTTAATATGTCAATATTAAATATATTTAATTATTATTAATTTTTATACATATTTTTTTATTATTATTAATTATTTTATACATATAATGTAATGATAATTATTACTATTCATTATATATATATATATATATAGATAAATAAATAAATATTATTACACATAATACCGATTATGTAACACGTGCGCACATACTCACACACACAACATCGATTATGTAACTGGTACACTCACTCACTTACACCTTGTTTCACTCTTCACACACTTTGCTTAGATAGTGTTTCATGTTCCATAACACCTCCTTCTTTACCTTCTATAACACTAATGCACTCATCTTCAAACTTCAAAGAGAAACAAGATTATATTGGTAAAATCTGAAGAAACATTCTCAAATCTTCGCTTGGTAGGAAGGATGAGATAATTCATCTATCTGATAAATTCACACTTCCATTTCTTTGCATACCAATCGAGAAAAATGCACATAATTATCGTAAGTCATTCTCTTAAATAACTACTAACAATGTCATCATTTCAAATGAACACTGCATTATGAATGACTATATTAACTCTTTTAAAAAATTATAACTTTAGAATACCAACAATTATAAGTTATAATTTATTAACTCATATTAAGTCTTTTAAAAAATTATAACTTTAGAATACCAACAATTATAAGGTATAATTTATTAACTCATTGATTCGAGAAAATTAAGGAATATTGATTACTAAATTTGTATTAATAAATAATAATTGTGTCTTGACTTTAAATCCTCTTTAAAGGAAAATATAAATAACAAATAATTTCAATCTAGTATAAGAAATGTAAATTAAAAGATGAAATTATAATTACGTTGAAGGAAATAATTTTTAATCCAATTTGGCTCCCTAAATCTTGCAAAATCTGAAACTTTAATTCAGCAATTAATGAAGCTGGAATGGAAAGATGAGGCGTGATGATGATTTGTGCAGTCTAGAGAAAGAAAATTAGTAGAGAGGATCGTATCGTTCTTTCAGCTACTCATTTTCACTACCATTCTTTATTATTGCTTCAGAAGGTGCATTTAACTCCTTCAAAACTAACTTTTTTTTTCTCAGTCCTCTTGTATCTCCTCTCCTTTAATATTTTGTTAAATCATTTGATTGGTCTTATTTTTTTTAAGCAAAATTTTGAATTGGTTACTTTTTAGGCGTCTCAATTTAATTTTTATTTAAATATGTTGTTATAATCATGTTCTTTGCATTAATGCTAACAACGTTAAAAATGTGTTAAGTGTTAGTATTTGACATTTTTTATTTTTATAATTTTTTATATATTTTTAACTAATTTTTCAACATTAAAAAAAGATGTTATTGTAAAACTGATCTTATATCACGTGGCAATGACAAAGTCATATGTAGGGATGTTAACAAAGGGATAGAGTACATGTAGCAGTTCTCTCGTACCATATCTGCTCGATAAATATATGTTTATACTTGTACTCAAATCTGTGCGGGTATCCATTATGCGGGTATACACATATTTTTTTAATAGGGTACCAATGGATATTTACAAAAGAAAATTTTAATATTTAACAACATATTTTAACCATAAATTCAAATAAAAATGCAATGCATAATATTCATAAATTTCATAAAAGTACAAATAATCCATTTATATAGTGAATGGCGGTTTATAAATAAATAAAGATTTTTTAAAACAAATTGATAAAAAATAACTCATTCAAAATTAATGTGTTAATGTTTTAATCACGTTCATTTATTTAAATTATAGTATAACGGGTACGATTATCCACATGTACAAATACTATGATACTCTGTATCTCCCCGTTAACATGTGAATATAAAAAATATCCGTATCCGTTACCCATAGATATCCATTTACAATATTCATTTCTTATCCGTAGCAGGTTTTATCTGTGGATACCTACGGGGTGCGATTTTTGTTAACATCCCTATTCATATGACAGTAGAAGTGTCACAAATTACTATTTGGCCATGTGTTATTGCCTTAGTTTCAATTTAGTCCTTATATTCTTTTATTTTGTCTCAATTGAGTCCCAATATTTTCAAAATTTGAGCAATTCTGTCTTTCTCTAAATTAAAACAAAATTTAATTTTATATAAATATTATACAAACATTATTTTAAAATATTTTTAACAAGATTAAATTTATTTAAATTTATATTTTATATTTAATTTTATTGAAATTTGTTTTAAAGGTTTTAATACAAAGTAATATTAACACACAAAAAAGTTCAAAAATTAATTTCAACTAACAAATAGTTAAACTTGTTTATTAATTACATTTCATAAAGTAAAATAATTTATCAACTTTCTCCAATACCTTTAAATAATTGTATATTTTTAAAATGTGTAAAATTTAATAATTTCCATACAAATACTTGAGTTGGTTTAAAAATAAAAATTTTATAAATTTAAATGTAAAATTTTAAAATTATTGTAAACAATTTGTTAACAACTTAAAACAAATAAATTTATAATTTGAAAACAATTTTAAATAAAGTTCAATATTAAATATGAATAAACTTAATCTTATTACAAATATTTAATAAAAATATCAATTTTAATAAAAATATTTGTATAATATTTATAAAAAAAAAATTGGTTTCAATATCAAGAGATACAAAATTAGTTAAATTTAAAAAAGAAAAATGTGACTTAATTAAAGATACATGGACCGAATTAAGACTAAGATAATAATAACATTTGATGTAACAGTGATACATGACATTGTCTCTGTGGCTTCACACTGTCATTGTCACCTGTGACACAATGCCAATGTAACACATGACAATTTTATTTTATTTTATTTTTATTTTAAAAAGTAAAAAAAAAAACACAAACGAGTTTATGACACATATTTAACGTTGTCAGTGTATTACTAATAAAAAAACCTGATCAGAATAAATCTCTCAAAATAGGACCAATGAAGTAATTTGTCATTAATATTTCAATGGACCATAATAATATATTAGAAAACAAATTTTAGTATTCGTTTGGTTTTATAAATTAATATATAATAAATAAGTATTTTATAAGTCTTATATATATATATATATATATACATATATATATATAGATATATATATATATATATATATATATATATATATATGTATATATGTGTGTGTATATATATATATATATATGTATATGTATATATGTGTATATATATATATATATATATCTATATATATATATATATATATATATATATATATATATATATATATATATATATATATATATGATCTATCAGGATAGTAAAATATTACAAAGTAACAACAATAAAATAATAAGATTTATTTTTTTTTCAAAAAAACAAAATTCAATTTCCAAAATCTAGAAATCCTCCTAATATAACTATTTTTAGGATGGAATTTGACAATTACCTTCCTTGATTTATAAGTTTTACTTTGTCGCTTGTCATTAAATTGCTTGACGTTATCTCAATTATTTTTGCATGGTTGTAGCTGTTGACCATTTGGAGATGAATAAAAAAGTATATAAAAATGCATTATCTATGTATATTTATAATCTAATAGTAGTTTGTCAAACTATTACATTGGCTATGCTTGATAATAGGAAGTGTAGATTCACATTAAGCGCGTTTTTCCGTGTTATGGTTGAACTAATCTTGACCTTCATATGCATGCAACAGGAACAAAAATCATATAAAATATGAAAATGAGGTGGTGTTTTGAATTTGTGGAGGATAGAATTTTGACAATCTATTATTTATTTTATTAAATTAAATAATATGTTAATACCCAAAATTTTTAAAGTATTTACCAACAAAAATTTCAATACGTAAATATACGGTATTTTATTATGTTTTTATTAAAAAAATATATGTTTTTCTAATTTATTGATTAAATGATTTTTATAAAATAAATCTAACTTATCTAAATATAATTTTAGTTTAATTTCAATATTAAGGTCAATTTGGTAATTTTGTTTTTCTTTTATTTAAATTTAACCTTTAATCTATCACATCAATCAAATCACTTACAAACTTTTCTTCTAAATTCAGTCAAGTTCACATCCAAATCCCTTATTTGTGTTGGAAGTGGTGTCAATCCTTATATGGATTGAGCTCAGATTCATTTGTGTTATATCTTTTCAGTAAATTCATTAGTGATATTAGAGTTGAAGGTTCGTCTTAATGATCGACTAAAACGAGATACAATATGATTAATGGTTTCTTATATTAAGAATATCCCTTACAAAAGTTTAAAGCAAATGTATTTCATTATTGTATAATAATGGTATAAGAATGGGGAGATTGTTGATAATTCAAGTATGAGCCTTAATGATTTTAGGTAAATATAAAAAAGTTGAATATTATACAAGGATGAAAACTCAAACACTAATTATCTTAAAATTTGTGTTTATGGCCGGAGACAGTCTCAATTCTTTACGTGAATTAGATAAATTTACTGGTGTTATACCTCTTCCAATAAATTCTTGCTTTACTATATAAATCGATATTACAACATAATATATAACTTAAATTATATGAGTTTTATATATACATATACTTTGAACTTTTTTTCGTGTAATTTAAATAACATTACTAAGACGTCCATGTACACTTTAAAGTAAGTCTTAACCGTGTTTTCTTATTAGTAGTTAAATAGGGAGGAAAGAAGTAAAGAAAAAAAAAAGGAATGAAATGAAATGAAAAAAATGTTATTTGAAAATTTTAGTTAATTGTTTAGATGATTAAATTAAGTTGAAAATAAATAATTTATATGGAAAATTGCTGTGTACTATTTAAAAATATATTTGTATAGTATTTATATATATATATATATATATATATATATGTATTATTTTAAGGCTCGTTATGCTAGTCTTTGTATATACACATTTTACGGTTTTAGTTTGTAAAAAAATGGTTTTCCATACTATTTATTGAAAATTTGTGTTAACCATGATCTCTCAAACACTAACATCGAATATATTCCAAACACTTTTTGATTTACGTGTGAGTATTAGTTTTATAATTATAGATAAAGTTATTGTATTAATAAGCTGTATAAGTGAGTTTTAATATATAAATAATAGGTGATTAGATTAGAGTTGTGGTAGCAGCCACAGAGACAGAGAGTGCAGTACGAAAGATTCTTTATAAGAAGCCGGCGCCACCTTCGCTGCTGTCCCTGTCGTGCCGGTTTAAGTTTATGTTCCCTCACTTCGCACTTCTTCGTAAATACTGCCCTTCTCGTCTCACAATTTCACTCACATGGAGACTTTACAAAAAGAGGTTCAAACCGCGACTTAATTTGGTTCATCATGAATTTAAATTGTATTGAGTTTAATTTATTTTTACAAAATTTAATATGAGTTAATTTTTGAATTGTTCCATTTCAAATTTAGTTTATTCAGATTAAATCTGCGATGAATTAGATTGATTCATTAATCTGCAAACGAATGATTATACGAGTATTTCTTGTTAAGTTAGATTTTATATTTAGATCATGTTAGGTTATTTTTTTATCCAATACATAGATAATTTGTAATTTTATAATTTTTATTTTTTTTTGAATTATTTTTAAATTTATTTAGATTTTAATTAGAATTAGAATTTAATTTTGACTAAAAAAATAAAAAAAAATATTTTTTTAATTAAGTGAGTCTGTGAACCAACCTATTTAACTTAACAACCCATAATAGTTCAGACTCGGTTCAAATTTTTTGACTCGCTAATAAGTGAATCAAATTGGATTAACTCAATAAGTGATCAATCCGTGATGAGTCGAGTTCAATTAAGCCAAGTTTTCCATTTTGACAATTCTACTCACACACTCTTTTTATTTTATTGAATTTTTACTTTTATAAAAAAATATTTTTTTTTCCGTTAAATGATTCTGTTTTAAAGTATTTCAGATCAAAACTAAGTTTCCTGCACGATAAAATCAAACATACAATTTAAATAGAGGATAATTCAGAGTTTGATACGTAATAGATCCATAATTTAACATATACATTTTTAAACAGTATTAACATTATTTAACGGAGAACCTTACAGTAAATATCATTTAAAAAAAATAAAGATTTAAATAAATATTCGGACACTCAACTAAAAAATAAAAAGTAAATAAATAAGTTAAATATGAGAATCAAATTATTAATTAAACCTTAAATATAAAGTTATATACTTTATTTTATTATTCAATTAACTGTGAATATACATACAATTTTAATAACTATTTTAATTTTTTAATGCATACAATTTATATAATTATATTTTAAATTTATAAAGAAGAATTATTTTCAAGTTATAATAAGATTTTTATTGAAGATAATTCTTTTAAATCTGATCAAAGTTTAATTTACAGATAAATATTCAACGCGATAATGTGAAATGATTAAATAGTTTATTTGTGCTTGCATTTATAATGTATTATACGTAAATTTTGTTAAAAATTATTAGTTAAACCATAGCCAAACTGCATAGTAAAATATATATGAATTCGATAAGATAAACTACTACTCTTCCTTATAAATTTTGAAAAGTAGTTATAGATTTAATTAATATATTTTAGTGGTGAACGGGGCTGATGCTGATTTGTCAGAACAAAAGTTAGGGCATTCTAAGAAAAATCACAATTTCTATATCTAGATTTCATATTTTTAATGTGACTTAGTCATCTACTTTTAGAAAATTCATTGAGTTTGAATTTTGCTTTACTAAATACTCGCGGAAGAATTTTACATCTTAAAATAAATGTTTGAAATAAGTGTTTTTCTTTTGTCGATAATAACATTAATAACTTTTATTGATTCCTAATATAATTTTCTTAACTGAAAATTACTCGATGGTCTAAGAAAAAACTTACTCAGATTTTATACAATAAAATATAAAGAAAAATATGATATCTAAATAATTATATAATTAAAATGACTTTGCGTAATTCAGTTCATACATTTATTTACCCTCAGTAGTAGCAAAAGAAATTGAAAGGGATTGAGACGAAAGTTTTTTTTTTCTAATGGTTTTTCAGTGGCCCAATTGTTTCTTCAGTGAGGGAAGGCACCTCTATTTGGGCAACTTCTTCCGCACCCCATCAAATTTCTTCTGGCACCCATCAATTCTAGATTTTACTTTTTGAAACACATTAAATCTATTTCAGAAAACTTTTTCCGGAAGATATTCATCACAATTCTATTTCGGATTAAAGTTTTTGGATGCTTTGATTGGGTGGGAGAAGAAATTTGATGTGGTGTAGAAAGAAGCTGCCCTCTACCAGTTGTGATTTGGAACAAGCCATTGGATCCACAATGAGAGAGTGTTTTATCATATTGGGCCCAATATAATGTGCAGCCCTATTTGTTATGTTATTTACAAGATCATCATCACCTCCTCATTTGATACATCATAAACTTAATAAATCTCAGTATTTTAAAAAATATTAAATATATTTTTTATTCCCAAACTATTTAAGGGAATTATGTTTTATTGTTATTAAGTGAACTTTAAGTCTCATTCACCCTTACAAAACCAATTTGTAAGGTTAACGTCTATTTTTTAATATGGTGTCAAATAAGATTAAAGCTTATTATAACAAAGTTTATTATTTGGTTGGGTCTATTGTACCATCTTTTGTCAAATTGTTATCGAATCATTCATTAATATTTAGTCACATACTCGATTTTATATATCTTGGTATGTGGGAGGATTAAAAGTTGCTCATCGACTAAAAATAAAATCAATTTACAATATATAAATACGTACATACTTTATCTTAGAAGTTGATTTTGTAAAATTTAGTTAAACTTAAATCTACCTTCTAACCTTAATTATTAAATTAGATCACACACTTATTTATCTCTATACTTTTATGAGAATAATATAAAGCATTATTCCAACAAACCATAAATATAATGTTTTTCATGTAATAATTTTCATAACTTGTAACATAAAATGATTATATAATTTAATTTAGAGCCGAAATATAATTTTTAAAACTAATTGGTAGACAAAAGATATATTTAACCATTCAAAAATTTAGTTATCAAGTTTTCATATTGGAAAGAAAAAATCTAAAGTCTAGCTTGATGGAGGTCATGAATGTTGAACTTAAAATGGAGGAGTGCTGCAATTTAAATTTTTTTATTTTCGGGCTGAAGACAAAACATTGCTTGGGTGGTAAACGAGATTGAATAAAGTGATCAACCAAAATTTTCAAATGCGAATATATATATATATATATATATA